>JAEIGA010000013.1_pt1 | contig 226458 bp, 310 predicted proteins | sample 9270691 | NCBI WGS metagenome assembly JAEIGA01 (sample SAMN17057246, study PRJNA624740) | gut metagenome | biome: biome; isolation source: fecal sample | host: Bos grunniens | place: China: Xizang | collected 2019 | reverse complement strand
GAGAAAATATGCATTTGTTATATTACTTTATAATTGAAGCTTCAAGAGTCGTAATACCTGAAGAAGATGTAGACAAATTTATTTGTTACATCGATGAAAGGAGATAAATAAATGGCTAAATATTATCATGGAACGTCTTATACTAATTTACTTAAAATCATTGAAGACGGTAAAATCAAAAACAATAATATGGAACATTGTGTATTTTTAGCTGAAACAAAAGATGATGCATTTAAGTTTGTAGCTTTAAGATATATGACAGAAGATATTGCAGTTATTGAATTAGAACTAGATAAGTCTAAAGTACATGAAACATTTGACCATAGTCAAAGATTTTTTAAAGCTAGAGCATTTGCGTATGATGGAGAAATTAATACAGATTGTGCTACAAATTGTTGGAAATATCCAGTAGAGGAGAGGTATTCAAAATGAGAATTATATCAACAACGGATTTAGATAGAGAAGGTAATGATTGCTATATCTTCTCATCAATTACTTTAATGGAAGATAGAGAATTATATTTTGTAGTCTTGGTTGAAAGAGTTGCAGGCTATCCACATCATAAAGAAGTAACACTTGTTGGAGAACCTACAACTGATAGACTTACAGCTGAATTTAATTACAAAGGTGGCGGTGGAATTATAAAAGAAAATGAACCACATATGAGAATGTATGATACTACTACTGGCAGAGGGTAATTTATAGGAGGTAATCTAAATGAAATTAAATAATGCTGTTTACGTATCTGATAAAGAAAGAGTAGCGTTTGTAAAAGAACTTAATTTAACTTTAAATATTATTCATCAATGTTCATCGTTAATTGTTAGAAAAGATGATGTAGATTATATTTTGAAAGATAGATGGGAAGACCCATTTATTTCTGAAGAAGAAAATATAAAAACATTAAGTAATAAAGATTTTCTTATTGTTTCAAGACAATTATTAATGAGAATAAATGGTTATTGTAGACATGGTGTAGTAATTTATCCTGGGGATAATTTAATTATTCAGATGTAATTATATAAATATAGAAGGAGTTTAGTTATGGAATACATCATTAAAGATTTAGTATTTAAAAAGAAAGAAGACGTATCTTGTAATTGTTACATAACGAATATTAAAATTTACAATATATTGAATATTGAGGTTAAAATTGTAGAAAGAGCAAAAGACCATTTATATAATGTAGAATTTTTCTCAATTAATAGATTTAAATGTTTCACAATGTGTGATGATGAACCCACTAATCATTATTATAAATGGGGATTTAAATCTTACAATAAAGCATATGAATATGCTAATAAAGAAATGAAATCATTGTTAAATAATTTTATATCTACAACATTAGCTGATATATACGATTACATCGAAGAAATAGATGAGGAGGATTTATAATGTTGTTTAAAAGAAGAAAAGTTAAAGACTTTGAAATTAAAGGTATTTTAAGAGACTTTATAAAACCATTAGAATCTACTTCAACTAAAATTATCATTCATTTTGAAGTAACAAAAAGAGGTGTAGTTAATATTTATACGAATAGACCAGGAATCCTTATTGGTAGAGGTGGCGAAGATTTTCAGTTATTAAACAAGAGATTCAGAGAAGAATGTAATGTAAAAGATGTAAAACTATATGAAATGAAAAACATTGTTAGTAATTGTGGAATTTATTAAGAGGTGATTAATATGGGAAAATACGAATATCAAATAGAAGTAATCATGACTCCACATTATCATGATAGTCCTAATGCTCCTTATTTCTGGAGAATAGCAAGTATAAATACTGAAAATGTAGATTCTCAATGGTGTACATCTACAGCTGGTTGGGCTAAAACTCCTGAAGAAGCATTTGCTGAAGCTAAAAGATTTTACGATAAGTATAAAAAGGAGAACTAAAATGATTGATTATCTTATTTACTTTATAATATTTGTTTGTATATTTTTAGTTGTCAAGAATATAAGAACATATGATGTTAGAAGTAAAGTAGCAATGGCTATTTGTCAATACAGAATAGACAATGCTGTTAGTGTTAGTTATTGGATTAATACTGACAGAATGGAAGATTACAATAAAACATTGTTTAGATTTTGGGATTGGGGATATAAAAGAATAGTTCCAAAAGAAATATATAACAGAATTAAAGATTATATTAAGTGAGGTATAAACATGTTGATTATTAAAAAGGACGATATTCTTTGTTGCGTTAATGAAAAATTTATACATTTTTTAAAATTTTGCAAAGTTGAAAACATTGAATATGATGACTCGTATCCAACAGTTATTAAAGCGGTTACAGTACGTTATGAAAATGAAACTATAACTTATAAAGCTTCAGATATGGAATATAATTTTATAGTTGTAAAAGGTATGGCATTAATATTTGATTAAGGAGATTAATATGAAAAAAGATAATTTACCTAAAGGTGTTTATATAAATTCTTCAGATAATACAGTACGTGCATATTGGAAAGAAAATAAAAAGACAAAAATGAAAACTTTTAGCATTAATAGATATGGTATAGATGAAGCTTGTAAATTAGCGATAGAATATAGAAGAATAAAAGAAAAAGAATTAAATATAAATGTTGATAAAGTAAAAAATGAATATTATTTTACAAAAGATACTTGTATTCTTAAAATATCATATATTGGATTTGAACAATTGGTAATATTCGATAAAGAGGATTATGAAAAAATAAATAAGTATACTTGGTATATACAGGGACTTAAATATAATACTCCAATAGTTATGGGTTATTTAAATACTAGATGTTATAATGTAAAATCAGTAATATTAAATATTCAAAATTCTAATAATGTTATATATTTAGATGGTGACAATTTCAATAATAGAAAAATGAATTTATCAGTTATTAATACAAACGATGCCGCGAATATTAATAGGAGAAAAATGGCTTCAAATAATACAAGCGGTAAAACTGGAGTAATAAGACATGTTATACATGGTATACCGTATTATTCAGCATATGCTCAACATGGTAAAAAATTAAGAAAAGCATTCAATATTAATAAGCTTGGTGAAAAGAAAGCATATGAATTAGCATGTTTAGCAAGAGATAAGATGAATGAAGAATTAGGCATATATAATGCATAAAGGAGAACAAAATGGATATTGTAAAACTTAGAAAAGAACTTGACAATTTATACAGAGATATATCTGGTGCCAATTTTGGTAGAGACCACATTACTAGAGAAGCAATGTTTAGATTGATTAATTACAATCGTATTCTTCTTACAGAATTAGTAGGAGATAAATTAGCTTCAGAAAAGCAAACGGTTCCTATTCAGAAACCTAAATATGAAAATAATTTCGTTACAGGTGTTCATGAAATCATTAACAATGGAGCTACACTTAATACTGATATTCTTAATTGGTATAGAAATCTATATTATAAAGAAGGAAATGATACCGAAAGAGGTATTATGGCAAATGCTATAAATAATTTATTTATGGAAATGCGAGCAAAAGGAATTGAATTATCAGGTTTATACGTATCACGTATAGATTAAGGAGGATATAATAATGGCTATAGTGTTATTCTGGGATTTTACATCTGATGGAGGTTATTGGGATTATAGTACATCTTGTTTACCAGAACCTTCTAGAATTAAAAAGAAACATGTTAATATATTTATTAGGATTAAATGGTTTGTATTAATCTCAGTATGGAAATTCAACAATAGAAAGTGGAAGAAGTGTAGACATAAGACCAGAGCTTTAGAAAAATACAAAGATTCATTAATGAAAGGATATTGGATATGAGTAACTTTGATGCGAAAATAGGAATTGGCGATGGAATATATGCTTGCAGTCGTAGTGGCTATAAGTTTTTATATATTGTTGGAGAAGTTTTATTTTCTAATAGAGGCATATTATATAGAACTCATTGCGGAGATGCTATTTGTTTTGAACATGATTTAGATGATATACATAATCAACCTATAATTTATTTTACCTCTAAAATTAAAAGAGATAAATTTATTGAAAGTTTAATTATTAATAAGGGGTGAAATCTAAATGAATACATTTACATGTAAATTAAAACCAGGAGATGTTATCTATTATTGTAGTTCCAATGGTTTAACATTAGATATAGAAATAGATTCTATATTGATTAGTAAATGGAATCAAACAATGTATTTGGATAAATGTGGTGGACGAATTTGTTCAGATTCAACATTGGATGTGAATGCATATAATAAATATGAATTATATTTTACAACTAAAGCTAAAAGAGATTATGCTCTTAAACAATTACATATATGATTTATAATTCTTTCTTATTAAAATATAATTATAAGAAATGTTTTATGAGGAAGTGATAACTATGAATTTGTTTGAAAATCTTCAATTAATGAAAGAATCAGATACTTCTATTGTTTCAGAATTTAAAGAATTCCTTAGTAATAAAAACGCTCAATATATAGCTAATGAAATTGGTGAAACAAAAGATGGTATGCAAATAGTAATATACGATGGTGATTGGAAACATGAACATATGTATATGAAAAATCTTATAAATGAATTTTTTGAAGCTAAAGGTATGAATATATCTATTAGTAGTGAAGAAATAGGAGAATCAGACCAAGATACGTTTAGTGCTAGATATGATATTATATTTAATGCTAAACCAACAGTATATGACGCTGAAATAAAACCGCTTAAATTTACTACTCAAACTGAAGATGTTGAATCTGTTAATTCTGAATGGGAATATTTAGAAAAGACTACGACTAAAGATGATATTTTTGGAGATATTTCTGAAGGTGGTTATTATGTTAAAAAATATAATAATGATATGACTGGTTATATTTATCCTCCAACAGAAACTGAAAAACTTTATCGTGCAAAGTTATCTAATAATTCTAAAATTAGATTACTTGGTGGGTTTAATGTATTCATTGAGTTAGACGCTGCAAAAGAATTTTTAGATGATTTAGCTATTAAATCAACCCCTGTTACTTATGAAGAAATAAAACAACAGTTAGAAGAAATTGATACTCATGAATTTTTAGAAATAGATATTGATAATTCTCCTAATTTAAATAATACAAAAGCTACCATTACTGGTACTTTAATAAATGGAGAAGAAATTACATTTTATGATAGCTCTTATTTAAGAACTCAAAGAGATATTGATTTTATTAAAGAGCAATATGCTAAAGCTTCTAAAGAAATAGACAGTATGCGTAAAAGAGGATATCTTGGAGTTAAAGATGAATCTATAGATGATGACTTTGATATTAATGCGGGTAATGCTGCTACTGAAGAAGATAAACTTGAAAAAGAATTATACGATGCAGCTACAAAATTAATGACTTCTAAAATGTGGGGATTTCCGGAAGATGAAGTAAAAGATTATTTAACCATTTCTGTAACTACTGAAGAAGAAGATGTTAAAGTATCTATTGGTGCAGAGTTAACATATAGTGCATTAGAAGAATTAGGAGATGAGTTAAATAAAATTATAACTAAATATGATAAAGATGCTTATTTTGATATGGAATGTCCTGGAAGAATGGTTGCTTATTTATTTGGTTATAAAAAAGAATCTCTTGATAAAGTAGAAGAAACTAATCATAATGAAATATTAGATAAGGACTACGCTACTGGTGAAGAAATGTACAGAGAATTAGTAAACTATTTAAATAGTTTAGACCAAATTGCAATGGATGGTGAAGATTGCAATTGGGAACCATCAGAATATAATGCAAAAAATTTAAATGCTGATGGTGAAATTTATTTAGTATCTGGAACTTATATTCTTATTTATCCTTATATTAATGAATGGGCTGAAGATTATTTTAAAGTATTTGTAGTAGAAGCAAGCGATTTAAGTATTCAACTTAAAAATGGTATAGAACGTATATTTAATAAATTCAAAACTGATAAGTGGCAATTAGTTTATGAAGGTTAAAAGGGTGATTAATATGGATTTATTTGAAAATTTACAAACTTTACATGAAGCTAATAAACAATCGGTTGATGATTTATTTGAAGATATCACTGAAAGTATTCAAGAACGATTTGGTTGTGATATAGACGATACTTGGTATGATACTGATAACTATCCAGAAGAATTTAAAGCTCAATTAGTTTTATATAATGTTGGATATAATGTTGCCGAATCATGTGAAGAAATTATTAAAGATAAATTATCTAATTATGAAAATATCAAAATTGATGTTTATGAAGATAGTAAATATGAAATCGGAGATGTTGATGAAGCTTATGTAATTCAAATACGAGCTTATAACGATGATTTTGATTTTTAATTAAGAGGTGAAAATAAATGAATTTATTTGAGAATTTACAAAAAATGAATGAAAGTTCAGAAATACCCGGACAAAAATATATTTTAGAAATTGTTAAAGATGGTTTTGAAACAGGTCATATGCCTTATGATGACTTTAATGAATTTTCTAAAGATGATAATCTTCAAGCTTTTGAAACACCTGAAGTTCAATTACTTGATATGTGGGAATTTTATAATGAGTTAATCAACATGGGACCAGCTGGATTTTACGATGAATATTATGATGAATTAGAATTTAGCGACGATTATAAAGCAGAATATGGAAGTGAAGAACCTCATATAGACGATGAAACAGATAATGCTCCAATTGAAAATGAATTACCATCTCAATATATTAGAGGTCCAGTTTATCCGAAACCTGAAGGTGATGGACCTAAAGCATATTGGACATTAAAAATAGATGCTTTAGATAAATCAGAAGATGAACCTAAAGTATTTACTACTTATATTTTCTGTATGGATAAAGAACATGCTATGGATTATATGACTAAAACTTATCCAAATGCTTCAATTCAAGAAGTTGAAAGTATTGGTAGTTATACAGCTGAACAAACCGGAGCTCCTATAATTAATCTTACAGATAAGAAATCTGTAAATGAGAGTGCTATTCTTAAAGATAATAAAGATATTGAAGAAGTAGTAGAAGCTTCAATTCTCAAAGACGAGAAAGATGTAGAAACAGTTGTAGAACAAAAGATTATTAAAGATGAAAAAGATATTGAACAAGTAGTTGAAGGAACACAAACTTTAACCGAAGATTCAGATAATATTTTAGATTTAGTAGAAGCAAAATCTAAAAGATTTGGAGCTATGGTAGATGCAATTGGTGAAGATATGCCAACATCTGAAGTTAATAATTTCTTAAAGGGATTAACTACTGAATTAGATATGGATGTTTATGAAGGCGATAAACCTTATCCTACAGACCTTGCTGGATATTTTGGTCAGCCTGTCGATGAATTAGACATAAATAATTCGGACGATTTAGAAATGATTAATTGGATTGATGGAATCTTAACACAATGCATTGATGAAATGAATGCATTTATTACTTCAAGAATTGAAACTTTACGTGGAGAAATTTCAGCGATTGAAGGAGATATTGCACGATTAGAATTAGTTCTTTAATTAAAAATAAATAATTTAAATCCCTCTAGTAATTAATTTATTAGAGGGATTTTATTATACATATGAGGAATATCTCTTATTAAAATAAAAATATAAAGATTTATTGATTTATATGAACGTTTAAATGAAAGGTTGGTGGAATTCTCTTGGCTAAGAAATCTTTATTAGATATGAGAAAATTTGTACCAGAATATTTTGGTAACAATAGAGAATTTCAAGTATTTTTAAGAGCTATCAATATAGCCTTTTCGGTTATTAAATCTAATACAGATAATTTCATTCCTAATTTATTAAATCCATTAAGATGTAAAGCAAGGTTATTACCTTTACTTTCAAACTATGTTGGATGGGATTATCTCCCCTCTGAGAGAGTTATTACAAATAGATGGATAACTAAATTATATCCACTTTTAGTGCGTAATAGAGGGAATGAAATTGGTTTAACGTTGGCTATAGCGATGTCTATTTGTTTACTTGGAGACCCAGAAGATATTACATATGAAAAGTCTTTCAGTATGGAAATGGACGAAGGCTTAGATAAATATGGAAGAAAAACTCAAAGATTAAAAATATATATGTACGTTCAAAGCTATCTTCCTATTTTGAAAGATTTATTAGAAAGAGTAAGACCAGCTGGAATGACTATAGAATTTGTTCCATCTCAAACTATTAGTTCTACAGAAACTGTTAGCTTAACAGATGAATATTCTATTATGAAATATGATTATATTACTGGTAAACTCTTATCTATAAATGATATAGATATATATGTTCAAAATAGTTGGGAAGTTATGATAGATGAACATGCTATAAAACATTATAGATGGAGACATTTAGAAGATTATACATGGGGAGACCTTGAATCTAAAACATGGGGAGAATTAGAAGATACTGGAATAGAACCTTATGGTGCTATTCCTGGTTTAGCTCCATATGAAATGGATAATAAAGGTAATGTTTCAGCTCCTCTTTGGAATACAACTGGAATTCATTTAACAGATGGTTGGTTCTATGATAAGTATGGTAACAACTTAAATAGATATGTTGACCAAGAAACAGGAAAAATATTATACGATGATGGTATATGGAATAATGAATTTATTAAAGAGACTCGTATATTTAGAATCGACCCTGAAACAGGAGAAGAATTCTATACAGGAATGTATTTCGATGTAAGTGAACCTGCAAAGGTGTTAAATACTTATTATAAATTGTTAGACGATGGTATATTTAGTGGATTCTTTTTAGCTAAAGATGATTTTGTAATTTATAATGCTGAAAATATGAACTCGTCATTTAGACTTAAAGAAGATACTACAAATGTAAATGGAGTTCCTACAATTGTTTGGAGAGTATTTGATTCTAAAACAGGTGTTAAATATAATTGGTATGTTGATATGATTACTCGTAAATTTGTAAGAGATAATGATGGAGAAGTTATAAAACATACAAATAATAAATTACCATTCAGCGAAACAACATATTTAGGTAAAAAAGCATTTTTGATGAGAACAACCGAAACTGATGGAGTTGTTTCTATTAGTGCTACGAAATATTTTGTAAATATTTATGGAGATATTGTAGACCCAGCTGGTAATATTATCTTATCTAAAAAAGATAGATATAAAGTATCAGATTCTACAATGATTGGATTCTCTGAAGTTCATAATGAACAGAAAGAATTATCCACTTACGATGGTACTGCTATTCTTCAAAGAGAATGGTCATTTATGAAAGATGACCATATTCAAGATATTCATGGTAAAAATCTTACTAATGATTTTGAAGAATATGAAAGAGTTACGGACCCTCGTTATAAGTTTGAATATAGTATATTCGATATTGGAAATCCGGTGAGAGAATATACTGGCACTGAATTAATTAGATTTGTTTCTAATGAAGAATTATCTCGTATTAAATGTGATAATGGACTTTTAACAATCCCGTTATTTGTAACTGAATTTGATAGTGAAAATGCTAACGGTGATTTAAAAATAAAAATGAATTTACCACTTAATTTTTCATTAGGTGATGTATTTAAAACAATAAATATTAGATTTGAAAATAAATTACCAAACGATGAAATAAATCCTAAATGGGATATTTATGTTGATTGGGTAGCAAATGATAAAAATAAATCATTATTTAATCTCAATGATTTAGAAAACCCAATTCATTTTATTAAAAAAGGTAGTATTGAACCGAGAACACTTCATTGGACTGGAAATATTATTAGAATTACTCCTAAATTATATGATGGAACAACTAAAGTTTATAAAGAAGGAGAGGTGTAATATAAATGGGTATTAGACAAGATGTATATAATGAAAATGATAATTATTCATCTGCTATAGTTACTGCTAAATATTACGTCGAACCTGATGAAAATTCTCTTTGGAATCATAGAGAAATAGAATATAATAATGCTGGAGTTCCTATTTTAAGATTATATCAAGGTGAAGTTAAAAAAGTTTATAAAAAGGTATTTATAAATGGTGTTGAACAAAATATACATTTAGTACATGACGATAATACGTTTGAATATTATGTAGATAATGGAGATTTTAGTTTATTAACAATACATGGTTATGTAGAAGAATCAGGGGTTATGAAATTTTTAGGTAATGATTTAGGTTCATCTATTATCCCAAATACTTTTACAGGAAATGTTTCTGAAGAATATAAACATGTTAATAATCCAGAATTATTAATTATTGTAGAAAAAGAACCTACTATTGTTAATTTAAAATGGGGACATAAAAATCCTTTAATTTTGAATAGTTTAAATCAAGTTAATTTATCATTGAAAATAGTTTATGATAATGGTCAAGAGTATGAAATAAATAAAAATATATTACAACATTTAAACATAATATCATCTAATTCGCACGCTGTTAAAGTATTTGAAATGCGTATGAATAATGGAATGTGGGGACCTGATGAATATGTTGGTTATGTTTTACATCCACATAATTTAGATGAGAGATGTCAAATAAAAATAACGGATGACTCGTTAAAAGAAACCTTTGGAGAAAATATTAAAAACATTGAACCATTAACTATTATTACTACAAAAGAAATTGCTCCAGAAATACTTTTAAATGCAAAATTTGAAGTCGAATATGAAAAAGAAATTCCACTAATAGATATAAATATGACATATAATATTTCTATTTATGGAGTATATGAATTATCCGATGGTAGAATTTTAAGATATAATATTGATGATGAATATGAATTTACATCAAATGATGAATCTATAATTCATACAAATGTAGCAAATAATACAATTTATCCTAAAGGATTAGGTACTACTCAGGTACATGCGATTAATAATTTTGTAGATGAAGAATTTTCAGTTATTCCAGAATCAATTGTTTGGGACATTAGAATAATTAAAACGCTAACTAACATTGATTGGACAATAGATAATTCTGAATTATTTATTGGAAAAACTGAAGGAACAATAAATGTAATTGCTTATTATACTGATGGAACTAATGAAGATATTTCTAATTCATGTTCATTTAAATATGATTCGAATGTAATAGATGTCAATGGTAATAAAATCATTCCATTAAAACCTGGAACTACTGAAATTTCTATTCTTTCTTCATTTGAAACAGGAAATATAAATAACGATAAAGTTTATTTAATAACGGTAGTTCAACCGATGGAAGATATTGATATTATAGATATAGAAAAAGTAGTATTAGATGAAACAGAATTAACATTACATGTAGGTGATGAAAAAGATTTAACGTATACAATATATCCGGAAAATGCTACACCTCAAACAATGGTATGGTATAGTACAGATGAAAATGTTGTTAGTGTAGATAATTATGGACATATTAAAGTTTTAAGTGAGGGTTACTCAAGAATATATGTAGGAGTTAAATCTAAAGAGGTTGAAATTTTTGAAGATGAAGATAGAACAGAAGAAGATATTCCATCTTTATATTCTTCGGTATATGCAGTTTGTAGTATAAACGCGTATGCTATAAAAGTTACTGAAATTAAATTATCTAGAGATGAAGTAACATTATATGTTGGTGATGAAGATTATTATTTTGAAGCTACAGTTCTTCCAGAAAATGCTTCAAATAAAGAATTAAGATTATCATTTGAATCAGATGTAAGAGGTTGGCCTGTAACTATAGGACAGAGTGATTTATTTTTAAGTCCAATAAAAGAAGGCAGTGGTACTTTAAAAATAACATCTGTTGACAATCCTGAAGTATTTGTAGAAATGAAAGTTATAGTGATTGATAACAGAGTTAAAAAAGTTACTATAAATCCAGGAAATGATAGCGATTATGAATTTTATGATGATTTAGTAAAATCACCTGAAGTAGAATTATATTCAGATATCCCAGATTCTAAAACTTTTTCTGAAAAAACATATAAAATAAGTAAAATAAAAACACATGAACGTTGGGATGATGATGATTTTCCAAGATATTATTGTCCTATAAATAACAGTTTGCAATTATCAGCTACTGTTCAACCTAACGGTGCGAGATTTGCTGATTTGATATGGTATTCTTCAGATGGTGAATTGATAAAATGTACAGAAACTGGAATAATAACACCTATTAGACAAGGTAAACAAAAGTTAGATATGTATGCTGAAGATAATCTTAATGATGAAGGTAGAAGATTTCCTAATACTACTTGGATTACCGCATTTAATAGAAAGAGTATGAAATCTGGAATATGTCAAGTAAGAGTAACACAAAATAATATTACTGGAATATCTATAGGAGACCCAATAGAACATGATTACGATGTGGATATATTTGATGAAGATGGAGATATCAAATATGATTTACCGAAACCTATAGAATATGAAAGAGATTATATTCTTTGGAAAGGTGAAAAGAGAATATTACCTGTAAATTTGTCAGTACAAGACCCTAATTTTGGACCATCTAATAATTTTGAGTGGCGAGGTAGTACCGAAATTGGAAATGTTAATTGGGGAGAAATAGTTCAATTAAATAATGAATATGTTAATCATACCAATAAAAACGATGATTTCGATTGGACATCTAATATTCCAGCTAAAATAAATTCAAATAAAAAGAATTTAAATGTAGAAATGGAAGCCGTAGGATTGGGTTCAATATACTTTTATGCTAGATGTACAGATAAATATTGGGCCTCAGCTGAAGCAGATAATGGAATTACAAATGAAGATGGAGAAGCTATTGTAGGAGATTATAAAGTAATAGTATCATATTATGGAAAAAGTCAAGGAATGTATATTGCAAAATTACTTCCAAACGTATCTGTAATACTAAATACAGCTAATCAATTTTCTATTACAACACCTGCTATTTATCATAAAGATGATGACGGAAATGAAGTAGAATTTTTTGTTAAAAAGAATTATAGTGATTTATGTAATAGAGTTGAAGTTCAAATATTTAAAAATAATACTCCAGTTGAAGATGCAACCGTATTTATAAATTCATACAGAAAAGCAAATATATTAAATGAAGTTGTAGATAAAACTAACAAAGATGGTTACGCTATCAATCCGTCTCCAAATGCAGATGAATATGGTAATACTCAAGTAAGTACTTACGTTGGAGATTTAGCTAGACCTGGAGAAGGTGAATGGAAATCTGTAGATGATTCAAGAAAGATAAAAGTAACTGTAGTAGATGCTCCTAAAAATATTTATTTATGTTTTGAATCTATGAGTAGAGTAATAACAAAAGGATTACCACATGAAGGATTAGCTCCAGTATGGCCTCCTAATACAAGAGTTAAAATTAAATATAGTTCTAAAAGATGTGTACCTTTATTTATTAGATTTGATGATGAATTTATTGAAACATTAAACGAATATGCTGATGGAGATAATTGTCCATTAGATGATAAATATATGTCTTTTGCTTGGTTTACTTCTGACCCTAACGTATTTATACCAATCGAATCTAGTCAAGCAGAAGATGATAGAGATAAACCAACAATTGTTGAAGAATTTGGTAATAGCATTAATGGAAGTCGTAGAGAAATCAAATATAATCTTAAAGGTTATGGACGCTCAATGTGTATACAACCTACCGGAACAGGTAAAGCTAAATTAACAATTGTAAATATTATGAGCGGACAAACTTGGGAAAGATTAATTGAAGTAGAATAAAGAGGTGATTGTAAATGAAAAAAACTGTCAATTATAATTACAACATGCCAGAACGAGATGACAAAGTTAAGATTGGGGATTTAAATCAAAATGCTGAAAATATAGATGTAGATATCGCTAAATTAGCAGCTGACGTAAAAACTAAAGCTCCAATTCATTCTCCACAATTTAGCGGTGAACCTATGGCTCCAAAGCCTGGAACCACTAACCAATACGAAAGAATAATTACAACTGGAGTTTTACAAGACGCTTTAGAAGTAGAAGAATTATAAAGAGGAGTAGACAATAATATGAGCAAATTAATAAATTTAATTCCTAATTCGAGTTTTGAAGAATTTGAATATATAAATGGCGGAATTAGACCAAATACTATTCAGATAAAAAATTGGGATGTTAGTTCAGAAGACCAAATAAACGGTGTAGATGCTTATAACGGTGGATATAGCATGTCATTAAAAGAATCTAATGCTCAAGGTGGTTCATCTTTAATGGGTCCTTTGAGCAAATATAATCCAAAACATCGTTATTATTATAAAATGTATCATAAAGGATTTAATGGTATTTCTGAAACTTTTACAATAACTCTTATGAAAAGCTTACTATTATCTATTAAATCTTATTCAGTAAATACTGTCAATGATAATGAATGGCATATGTATAGTACGATTATTGAACCTATTAGTTCTACAGCAAATCCTTATGAACAACCTGCTATTTGGTTTAAACAAAGTACTAATAATTCTGGAAAAAGAGTATTAATAGATTCATTATTATTAGTTGATTTAACAGAAGCATTTGGTGAAGGATATGAACCATCAAATGAATGGTGTGATAAAAATATTCCGTATTTTGAAAAAGAATACGATATAATGTTATTACCTAAAGAAATAGAATTTACGTGTAAAGACCAATTTATATTTGATGAGAATACTAAAAAGTATTATACGAATACGTATTCTCCTAAAATTACATTTGTAGTTAAAAACGTAGACAAAAATTATAATTTAGAAAATAAAACGGATTTAATAAATAAAATTAGATTCGATTATACTTCTTCAGATAATAAGTCTACATCTTCGACGGTTACCGAAAAATTAACATATGACAATTTAGATGTGGAATTTAAAGATAATAAAGCTTATTGTACTTTTAATGGTTTTTCATTTTTGAATACAAGACATCATGCTAAATTAGAAATTTATTCTGACTTAAGTAACGGAACTAGAGTAAAAGATGAAATGACTATTTATTTTGTAGGAAAATATGATAATTTTGAATATAATCTCGATTACAATTTATCATATGCTTCTACATATTTAAGAAAATTAAAAGGAACAACAAACGCATATGATGATGTTCCTATGAATATAGATGTTTTTATAAATGGTGTTAAAACTTCACCTGTAAACATTTTAAATCAAGATGATAAGTTAACCGCATTTGAAAAAGATTTATATTTAAGTGATGGAAATAATGTAATCAAAGTAGTTGTAACAGATGTTTGTGGTAATACAAAATCAAAAACTACAGAAATTTTTGTAGATTGCATGACACCTATGCCTGAAAAAGAAGATTTATTAACAAACTTTGTAGCAGACGATGATTTAAAAATAAGTCTTCATTTAGGAAATGCTGATTTAAAATATGAAACTAAAGCAGCTGGAATGGCTAAAGATATATTAATTGATACATCTATTGCTTCTCATTATTTTAAATTAGATGGTGAAAATTCTAACTTATATAGAATTAGCAAAGACCAAATTCCTAAAATTCAAGGTGATATTATTAAAAGACCATTAAGTGTTTTATACGACTATGTAGAAAAAATATACGATGGTACCAATAATATATCTGATGAGGTTAGAAGATTAAAACTAGATAACGGGTATTACTTGAGAGATGTTCACAAAGAATATAATGATTACGCTGGAACCGGTTTGGTAAGAGGTACTTTTGAAAGAAAAGTTACATCAGATATTATATTTAAACCAAATGAATATATCGATAAAGACTATGTTATTGATAAACCTAATGTAGATTATACAAGCGTTTATATTAATGTCGATGGTATTGAAGGATATTCGTTGTATGATGAAAATTCAGATACTGCACACTTTATTTTTCAGAATGACCTTTTAGACTTTTGGTTTGAAGATATTTCATTAATTAGAAATAATAACCAAACTATCGTAAGATTTACATTAAATCCAAATAATGAATTATTATATAAAGTTACTGAAGGAGTAAACATAAAATATAATTATAGCAACAATTCTGGTTCAGAATATCTTACTTATAAATCAAGTGATGTAGGATTAGTTCAGGTTGATTTTAACAATGCATTTTTTGAATCAAAAGATGTAACAGATGAAATTCAGCCGATTACAATTAATGATATTAAATTCGTTGGTGATGTATTAGGAGATGCTTCAAATAATTATCAAATTGCTAATTATTCTTCAACGGGTAAAATATTAAGAAGAACTATAAATCCTCATATTCAATGTCTTGATAAAATTTATGATGGTTCTCCAATTGTTCCAATTATAATAGATGATGAATATTATAATGGATTGGAAAATTCAATATCTGGAGATGATGTTTATTTAGATACTACTTATGAAGGTGATAAAGATAGTGAAACGCATATCTTTACAAAAAATGGTAGTACGGTATTCACATTTAGTGATTCAGATGTAGGAGAAAATAAAATTGCATCATTAAATGCTATCTTTTTAGAAGGACATGATGCTAAAAATTATAAGATTGGAGATATAATTTCAAATTATCAAGCATCAATTTTATTAAGACCTATAGAAGTTATAGTAAATAAAATTAGATTTATAAGAGCTACAAAACAATGGGAAATAGATTATACTATAAAAAATGATATTAAATCTGACAAACTTACAATATCATATAATACACAAGATGATTTAGATATTAAAGTTTATGGTGGTATTGATAATAACGGTGAATCTATTCATAATAATTATGGCGGAAAAACCGATATTATTACAATGTTTTTCAATTACCCATTTAATTTAGATTATCAGTTTAGTAATATAGATACTGAAGTTAAAAAAGTATCAAATGATACTACAACTGCTTATTGGAGAGATGAAGCACGACCGGCAGAACCTGATAGTGAAAGAATAGATGTAATTACCGAAGTTAATACAGAATATCCAGGTGAAATAAAATTCACCTTAGATACACTTTCCAATGGTGTTCAAACTCCTTATTTTGAATCAGAAAATAAAGACTATAAATTATATAGTGGATGTAAAGTAATGGTGACAAACCTTAATTTAAGTCCTCTAAATAATAAATCAAAAAATTATTCATTATTGAATTCTACATGTGAAACAGAAATTGAAATTATTTAAGAAGGAGGTAATCTTTGATGGCTGACAATTTTATTGTAAATAGAGGTTTAGAATCTAAAATAGCAAAAGCACCTATAAAATCTGGAGCTATTTGGCTTACGGAAGATGGTCAAAATTTGTATTTTGATTCTAAAGACGGCCGTAAAAGAATTCAAATCACGGATGTTATAGACTTATCAGTTACACCTCAAGATACTTATTATCCTAATAAGATTTACATTGATGGATATCAACTTAAGAAATATAACACTAATACTGGAAAATTAGAAACTATTTCTGATTTAGAAAGTGAAGTATTAGAATCTGAAAATGAATTTATATACGATATAAACGATTCAACAAAGGCTACAATTGAAGATAATACTTTACCTAAAAAGGGAACTATTGTAATAGATAAAAATGGAGACGTAGGTATAGTTACGTCTTCTAATGCTACTACAGTTTCTATTTCAGTAATTGCTAATAATAAATTTAAAAACGTTTTAACTGGATATGATATTTATTTTGATTCAAATTACACAGGTCAACAAGTAGGTACATTCGACTGTCCATTTAAAACATGGTCTGAATTATATAGTAAATGTGAAACTATGTTAAAAGGAACTGCTTTAACTACTATTCATATTAAATCTAATTCAGAATTAAAAATTGACAACATTCCGGAAAATATTAAAAATACAATATTTACAGGATGCGGAACTGAAAACGTTACCTTTAAAAAATACAGTAATGTTAAAAATTGGAGTAACGTAACGTTTAATAGAATTGTTACAGGTACATTTACTAACGGTATTGAATTAATGGACTATGTTCCAATTACATTTGAAAATGCAAATAATATAAGATTTAAAAATTGTGAATTACATTATTTAGGTTTATTAAATTCTAATAATATATATTTAGATAATTGTGATAAAGTACATGGATTAAAAATTGAAAGTAGTAAAAATGTATTTATAGATAACTGTAATTTAGTACGTACTGCTCAAATTATCAGTACGACAGGATTGATTGAATTTGCATATTCATATCTTGATAACTTAGATACATTTGGTTCTACACAAACCAATAATGTTAATTCAATAAAGAATATAAACATCATAGATTGTATAATTGCATCTAATATAAATATACAAAATATAGATGAAATATCATTTGTTGGTGGTAGATTAGATAACGCTAGTTCATGTTCTATCGTTGCAAACAATATAAATTTAGGAACATTTGATTTTAATGGTGTTAACACTACGTTTACTGGAACCATTAATGATATTAGCGGTTTATCTTCTAAACAAGTTTATGATAAAAATATTAATCGAGATTACGGTTCTCCAGCTAATAGTTCTTTAGAAGCTCATTTAGATAAAATTGGAGAAACTATTAAAGGATTAAAAAATGCATTATCTGGAACGGACAGTTTAGTAAATGCATTTATTACAAAAGATACCTTTACTTCTCAAGATGATTTATCTGGCGAATTTAGAATTGGAGATGTAATGACTTATGTGAATGAGTCTGGTACTAATCTTCAATTTAATCATAATTTATTTGGTGATGATTATGAAGTTAAAATGGAATATGATTATAGTTCTATGAATTATAAGGGTTCTGTAGAAATGTATGATGATTTACCAAATGACGCTGAAAAAAATGATGTATATTCTGTATTATATAATGAAGATTTTACAACATCTGGTGAACATTATATTTTCGACGGTGATAATTGGAATATTGTAAATAAAACAGAATATTGGTATTATAAATTTTTATTGGAAAATGCATCTTATTTTGCAAAATTTAACGATAATATTAACTTAGTAGTGTATAGTACATTTGCTGAGGAATATGGTTTGCATCTCAATGAAGATTTGTTTATAACTGGAAAAGTATACACAGTAGTTGATGATACAATTACAGTTAGAATAAAAAAGGAAGATTTAATAAAACAAGTAAAAGAAGATGCATTGACATTATCAAACGGTGTGTTAGATGATACACAAGCTGAAGTAGTTGCTACACAAATAGTTTCTAATCGTTTAAATAAAATGATGGAAAATGCAATTTTTGAACAACTTATTAAGGTAAGTTTCAAAGATAGATTAATTCGTTTAAATAACGGTTGGGATAAATTGTCTGGTAGTACGGATAACGCTGCAGGAAATTATCACATTGTTTCAACTTATGGAGCATTAAATAATATTGAAAATGATGCTACAAGAAAAGTAGGTACTTTAGCATATGTACAAGATGAAGATTTAGTTTATAAGTGGACAGTTGTTGATGAAGTAACTGGTCAAAAAGACTGGGAAGTGTTTTCATCTGGTTCTGGCGGTGGCGGTTCTATTATTACAGAAATGCAATATTGTGACCCTAACGATGAGGAAAATGAATACTATTCATTCAATTGTCAGAGAGTAAAATATCCTACAATTTATTACAATGATGAAGCTAGTATCACATTACAATGTTATGTTAATACTGCTCAATCTGGTCCCATTACTGCTACTCTTACATGTAAACCAGCTAGTGGTAGTATTGGAGAATATCAGATTTTGACTCAACAATTAGTTAAAAGAACTAACTATATAGAAATTCCAAAAGATAAGTTATATGAGGGCAGTGCTTTCTATTATTTATCTATTCAAGATATGTATGGTTATTCATTTTATATTTGTGATAAAGATGGAAACTCTTTAACAAATAAATTGACATATTATGTATCAGCTGGTAGTTTTAAATTAACCACAACTTTTGACGATTCTTTAGTTTATAGTTTAGACAAACCAATAGATGTATCTTACAATTTAACATTATCTGAATCTTATAGTTACACTAACTTAGGATTAGACATTTATACAGAAGATAAAGAAACATTTATCACTAGATTACCTATTAGCGACAATAATGTATTACCTGGTGGAAAAAATAGTACGTATACATTTATTCCTCAAAATGTAGTCGACAACGCCGGCAATCAATTGTTAACTAATGGCGAATATTTATTAATTTTAAACGCTGATTTATTTAACAGTGCTACAAATGAAGAAATTCATCCAGAAGTACCACTTAATTTGGTACTTATGGAATCCAATAGAATTGTTATCAACGATTTAACATTATTAAATAATGAAATATATACAAGTAACTTTACATCAATGTCATATGAATTTATTACAACATATAATAGTGATTTATATGATATTTATTATAAGTTTTCTGATACTGAAATCACAAGTATTGGAGATATAAACACTTGGACTGTTATTAAAAACGTTCAACCTACAAGTAATAGAACTACTATTACTAATACAATTCATACACCAGATATTGCAGGGGATTATTATTTAGCAGTTGTGTGTAGATTAGAAACAGGATTAACATCTAACATTTCTAATAATGTAGTAGCTAATATATTATCTCCACGTGAACAATCATGTGTACCAATTGTATCAGCTTTACAATTATCATTTGATACTCAAAATAATATTGGTTCAAATGATACTTGGGACTCTAAATACATTGATGGTACTGTAACTAATAATACTGGACATGTGATGAAATTATACAACACCGTCAATGTTCATAAAGCAAATGGTTGGAACAATTACGAATATGATGGTGGAACTGCAGGAACTGCAGATGCAGATTATGATTTAGAACCAAATAATGTATTATCAACAAGTGGATATTATTATTTAAAATTATTTGGTGATTCATATGGTATCGTATTAAATGAAGATGGTTCTGAATATTCTGCTTTTTCTAGTGTTTTAACCGATGGATTTACAGTTGAATGTTGTTTTAGAAGTAACTATCCAGGTAATTTAAACGCAACCGTATTAAAAATAGATGGAACTAATGGTTTAGAAATTAAACCTGATTCTATTAGAGGTTGGTATAATGGTGAAGGAAATAGTATACAAAAATCTTTATTAGAAGATTCTTGGACACATGTTGTTTTCACTGTTAATCCTCAAGTTACCGGCGATGAAGTTACGGATTATACTAAACAAATTCCAATGAGACATTCTGCAATTTACATCAATGGAGTTTTAGCGCAAGCTTCCGGAATGAATGCTGAAAGTATTTTATCAAATACTGCTAGCCAAGGTAGAATTATATTTAATAAAAACGACAACGTATATGGTAAAACTGATATTAAAGTATTTAGATTATATTCCAAAGGATTTAATGCAGATGAAGTATTAAATAACTATCATTCATGTATTAAAGATGTTAATGTTAGAAATGAAGAAGTAACAAAAAATAATATGAATACATCAGCTGCATTAACTGAAATATACTTTATTAAAAATCCAAATAGCTCTACAAATAAAGATGATACAAATAATAGTACATTTTCTATTATCAACGGCATTACTTCTAAAGGAGCTTCTAAAACTGAATTGGTAAACAGTACAGTAATTATTAGAAGATATACAGATAATAACTATAGTTCTTATACAGATACTGCTTATACAAATGTAGATATTGGATTACAGGGTACTTCGACTCTTGCATATCCTAATAAAAACTATAGAATAAATCTTTATAAAAATGACCAAAAGGGTAAAAAATTAAGAGTACAATTTACTAACCCCATTGATAATGTTACTTGGAGAGAAGAATATAGATATACAATGAAATGTGATTACATGGAATCTTCTCACATGAATAATACTGGTCTTGCGAGATTTATTAACAATAAATTATACGAATGTGGTTCAGAAACTGAAGATATTAGTTCAGGTAAAAGATTAACGCCAGTACAAAGAAAATATTTAAATGCTACTAATTACAACGGATATAGAACATTAATAGATGGATTCCCAGTAATGGTATTTGAAACCGATGGTCCTACAGGTACTGGAATGACCGTTGAAAAAGATGAATATGGAAATTACATGATAGATAAATCTTTATTCGATGTAATGGGAACATATATGTTCAACTTAGATAAAGAAGCATATGATAACTTAGGATTTATTGAAGAAGATAATAACGGCGATTTAATATATCCGTATGCTCAAAGTATTGAAGTTGCAACTAACTTTGCTACATCAGCAGGTGCGTTTAATAGTTGGACTGGTGAAAATGAAAACCCTGATACTCGTGTACCTTATGCTAATCAGGTTGCATATTATCAAGCATCTATGGAAGCTCGTTATCAGTATGAAGAAGAAACCGATGATGGATATATTCCAATTGACGTCGCTGGTGGCGAAGTATATTTAGGACAAAAATATATTTTAACAAATGGTGAATATAAACCTATTTCTGAAATAGATGCTGCTTCGTATAATGGAACTATTTATCGTCAAGTTTATAATGAAGACCAGGTATGTTACAACACTCTTGCAAGATTATTAAACTTTGTAGATAAATCCACAGACACTATATTTAAAAATTATATTCATAAACATTTAAATTTAAGTTTCGCAATTGATTACTATATTATGGTAATGGTAATGGGTATGGTTGATAACTTTGGTAAAAATATGATGATTAGTACCTGGAACTTAAACGAAAATGGAGTTCATATCGACCCAAAATATATCGACCCAACATATAATCCAAACGATTATGTTCCAGACGCCAGTGGTAATATAGCCGCTACAAATTGTGTACAGTGGTACCCAACATTCTACGATATGGACACTTGTGCAGGTCTTAATAACTACGGTGAAGAAAAAATAGACGTTAATGCGGAAATGCCATTAGATAAATTAAGTGGATATATTTATCAAAATTCTTGGGACCCAGCAAGTAATCATCCAGATTATGTAGCAAGACCTCTTAAATATAATGATACTGATGATGATATTATTTTAGACTCAAATGGTAATTTATTACCAGAATATGAATTATTATGTGATGAAGAATATTATACACTTAGAGATTATGTAACACATTCTAATATTGCTAATTCTACAGCATATCCTAATTATTATATGTACCCAAGAGATTTAATTAGAAAATTAGCAGTATTAACAATGGACACTTCATTACAACAAGATGCGACAATCATTGCGATGACAAGTGAATTAGAAACTTTAAACGTTGAATTAAAAAATAATTCAGCATATAAATATTATTGGCAAGTAGGTATTAACACAAGAGATGAAAAAGGAGAACCTGTAGTATCAGTTACAGTAGGTAACGATATATTTGATGGTACTACTTGGTTGGAATTCAATTGTGCAACATATGTTGTTTCTAAGAGTACAAGTGATACTGAAAGATTTAGATTTTATAATACAGCTAACTCAAGATTATGGGCTAGATTAGGAGTATTATTCCAAAAAGAAATTTATAATAGATACAATGTATTAAGACAAAGTAAAGTTTTAGACGTAGATGTAATTATGAATTTCTTAGAAGATTTTAGTTCTGGAAGAATTCCTAAATCTTACTTTAATTTAAATGCTATATTTAAATATATGAAACTTGGTCTTGAAAAATTTGCAACATATGGTCATATGTGTAATGGTGATAGACGAGTAACATTAAGAAAATGGTTGACTGAAAGATTTATGTTTATTGATACTGTATTATATGACCCTGATTCATATTTACCTACAGTTGTATCTAACATGTATGAAAGTATTGATAACAAACCATCTATTCAACAGAAAACAGAATTACTTGTAAAAACACATTCGCCTTGTTATATTACTATCATGCGTGACCAGGGAGCAAACGTGCAACGTAAATATGTTTCTCCAGACGTTGTTACTTATAAAACGAGTGGTTCTATTACTGAGGAAAAAGATGGACAATTGTATGAAATAGAAACAGCTCAAAACTCAGCGATTTATATTTTCGGTATTAGAAATATTTCAGTAATAAATTCACTTAAAAACTTATTGCTTAAAGAAACTGTTGAACTTCAACCTGCTAATAAATTATTATCGGTAGATTTACAAAATAATAATACCATTACAGGTTTAAATGCGATTGCAAGTGATGAATATTATTTCAATACATTGAATCTTTCAAACTGTAAAAATATAACTACATTGGATTTAAGCAAAATGATTTACTTAGAATCATTAGATTTATCCAATTGTACAAATTTAACAAATGTAATATTACCTACTAACGGTAGATTAAAAACCGTTATTCTTAAAAATTGTACTAATTTAAAACAGTTAATTTGCAACAACTTATTCCAGTTAGAAACATTAGATATTGATAAATGTGAATTATTAAATGAAATCACATTTATTGGATGTCAAAAAATTACAAACTTAGACTTATCTGGTACTTCGGTATCAATTTGTAGAGTTCAAGCATGTAATGAATTAAAATCATTAATATTAACTGGAAAAACAATTAATGATATTGTAATTAATGGTTGTGGAAAATTAGAGACATTAGATTTATCAGGTAATACATTTAGTGATTATACATTAAGATTAAATGCAATGACTGCATTAAAAACATTAAATGTATCTGGTTCATCCGGTTTAAAACGAATTATTTTACCTGATAAAAATGCAGATGGAACCACATGGGGTTCAAAATTCAAATCATTTACATTAAATGATTGTTCTGATTTAAATGAAATTGCATATAATGATGGTACTGGAAATACTACAGCTAACGTTGGATTATTTGATTTCTCATTATGTACATCGTTAACATCTTTAAGTCAATTTAGATATACAAATGTTGTTACTGTTAAGAATTTAAAATACAATAATTGTCCTGGAGCAATGTTTGCATATTGTGAAAATTTAACTACTTTAACTGGATGTACTCTTAAAAATGATAATTCAACTAGTGTTTTATATGGCTTTTTCAGAAATACAAAAATTGCAACTATTACTAATTGCTCATTTAGTTTTAAAGAAGCAACAAACATTAATTTCACATTTTATAGTTGTAGCGGATTAACAAGAACTGTGGTTAGCGCAATCATTAATACTAATGTATGTCCTAAAGTTACAGAAGCAGTTAGAACATTCAATGCTACTTCATTCAATTCATCTCATAAAGATATGAATGTTAACTGGTTTAATGGATTACCCATAAAGTCATTTAATGGAACTTTTGCTGGTTCTAATATTACTAAAATTAGTGCAGCTAATTTCTTAGTTACTAGTAGTCAAAGTGCAATAACATGTCAATCAATGTTTTATAATTGTACATCATTGGCAACTGTACCTATTAATTTAATTGCAAATAATAAATTAATTAATAATACAAGTGCAATGTTTATGGGATGTACATCATTAACATCAATAGTAAATATCTATAAGAATACTGCTTTAATAGATACACGTTATATGTTTAGAAATTGTTCAGCAATGAAAGTAACAATGAACTTATTAAATTCAGATATTAAATCAATGGATAACGGACAATTAACAACACCTACAACTCCTGCTTCAAATGGTTCTGATTCTGGATATAGTAATTTCTTATACATTAGTACTTATTATCTTACAAATTTAAAGTATTGTGCAGGAATGTATTATGGAATGACTAATTTAAAAGCAAATGATGTTTTTGTTGGAGACATTGAAAATGGACATTATGAATCACCTATTCCTAATAGTTATTTCAAAAATAATACAGTATTAACCACTGTAACTGATTTATTCTACAATTGTAAAAACATAACTTGTAGATTACCTGATTGTTTATTCAGTATGAATAGTACACTTGCAATTACGGATGCTCATGGTTTATTTGCATATTGTGGAATTACTGGAGACGTTGGTGAGAATTTCTTTAAAGGTGGAGCAAACATTACTCACTTATCTAATATTACCAGTACCGGTGGTAGTAATGTAGATAGTATTTCTAGTTTATATGGTTCGAGTTATTCACCATATAGTGATACTAGTCAAAGAATTTATATATATACTAGCGACACTGGTGCCGGAACAATAAATGTTAGTTCTTCTTCAACATTTATTGGGTCTTCAATATCCGGATATCATGATAAATGTTTATGGCCGCTTACTAAATTAGAATACGCTGGATTTTTGTTTGCTAAATCAACTAGCATGTCAGGTATTAATCCTGAAACCGATAGTACATTTACCGGTTCTAATACTATTAGTGCATCTGAATATACAGATGAAGATGCAAGATGTTGTATTTCACCAAATACATTTATTAAAAATACTAAATTAAGAGATGTTAGTGGATGTTTTGCTGGACAACTTGGTTTAGCCGGTATTCCTTCGCATAACTTATTTAAAAAGAATACACAATTATCGAGTGCAGGTTCGTTATTTAGAGGTTGTTATAATTTAGGTAGCAATACTGGATTATCTGCAACATCAGGTGTTGGCAGTCCTGCTAAAATGATAGATTTTTCAAATACGTATGTATCTAATTATCATGCGATGTTTGCTAAATGTTCAAAATACGTAGTATCGTTATTACCTGATGAAAATTTAGATTATTATCCATTACGTGATACATTTAAATCTCACAGTGTATCAGATATATCATACATGTTTAGTGAATGTCCAGCATTGATAAGATTTGAAGATGATGAATTATTTAGTAACAACTATATCACATATGCTCAATATGCATTTAACCAAGCGTATGCATATGATAATAACACTGCAAGCGGTAACAATGAAACTCATACAATAACTTATAATGATGGTGATTATTTTGGTATTCAAAAAGGTAGCTACAATGGATATTGGGCAGCTGATTATGATTGTGTAAGTAATATACAAGGACACATTCCAAAATATTTATTTAGAAATAAAACATCATTAGTAAATGCATCTCATATGTTTGCAGGTTGTCGATTAACTGGTTGGATTCCATCAACAATGTTTGATATTGATAATAACTATGTTGAAGAACAGATAACTAAAGATTATTATTATGTGGATAATAAAACATATGACAATGAACATACATTCTATTATAAGAACGATGAAAATAAAATGGTGGAATATGATGAATCTGTTGGAGAAGTTCAAAAATATTCAAAAGGCACATTAACCGAAACAATCAGAAATTTAAAAAATGAAAGTGTAAGAACTTATTTCAAGAGATTAAAATCATTAGCTAATATGTTTGCTTATTGTTCTTATTTAGGACATTCTTCATCAGGTGAAATTTATTCTCATAACGGTGCTTCTATTTATACTGATGTGTTATTTGATGGATTTATAAAAGATGATAACGGTGATTATGTATTAGATGATGCAACTTATAAATTTAGACGATATAATTCAGAAACAGACGATTATAACACCACGGATAATATTTATAGTTCTGAATTTGACATTAAAGATGATGGAACCAAACAAAGATATTCTCAATATAATCAATGTATGTTATCAGATGATGCATATTCATACAACTCTATTGATAAAACATTTGTTGCAAATCTAGCAAGCGTATATTTCATACATCCAAATACATTACAATTTATTGTTCAAGATAGTGGAGTGACATTATCGTTAAGTGGATTCGTAAGAGACTGTCGTAGATTACAAGGTGTAATTAGTGATAATATGTTAATGAATGCAAAAAATATAACATCTACTGCAAATATGTTCCACAATTGTGTAAACTTATATGGAACTACAACTAATGAAATAAATCATATTTTGGATAATCAATTACAACGTTTACAAGATATTTCATATATGTTCTATAATTGTGGTGGATTAAATAGATTATCATCAGTACCTTGTATTTTAACGGAAGCTACAAAAAATGCAAATGGATATTATATTACCGGCTTTTTATCAAATCGTACTACAAATAACTTAAATATATTCTATCCTGGACAAAACACTTTAACAAACATTAAATCGTTATTTGAACAATGTAGATATTTAGAAGGTACAGTTAAATATGACCAGTTTATTAATTCAACTAAACATAAAGTATTATCACATTCAACAACTACATGTTTAGCTGCATTCTATGGAACAGACGCTTTAACTAAGTCTGGAATTCCTTCAGATTCACCTTTAATTAAGAATCAATAATTAAAAAATATAATTCCCTTGGATATCTTGTCCAAGGGAATTGTTTTAATTAAAATAAAATTATAAGAATATTAATAATTGCGAGGTGAAAAGTAAATATGAGTATTTTATCTAAAAATACAACTATAGGCGGATATAAACCTCTTTTAAATGATACAGCTTTACAAGCTTTAATAACATCTATGGGTATTAGCGGTGAAACATCGGACGAAGGTGTATTAGCATTAGCTCTTCAAAAAAGTGCAAATAATGTTACTACCAATGCTAATAATATTACGACATTAACTAATAGAATGAATGTAGTTTCAGGTAAATATGTAACAAGTTTACCTTCATATAATTCTTTAGCTAGTAATACATCATTAACTAATAATTTCGTATACTATGGAACCGCTATTACTGGACAAAATGAAACATTTAGTGTTACTTTAAGTTTTAATAAAAGTAACACTATCAAATCTTTAATAGCTGTTTCAATGTTAAATGGTTTTTCGTATACCGGCTATTGGGATTCAGTTGGAAGTTTATGGGTTTGGAATAGACATGTAACAACACCTACAGCTTGTAGAGATTTTACAATTCCAGTTCCTATGGATTATTTAGTAGTTACAGCTCATTGGTTAGATATTGGTGGACATGATTTTGAAACACAATTGCATATTGAAAATACTAATTATAAAGGTACTACAAAAGTAATAGGTCAAAATAGTACCTCCGATATAACATATAATGGAACTACTCTTATTAAGTATTCTGGAGATAACACTGGTGGCGGTAATAGTACTTATAAAGTTTATACAGAGTCTTATTGGATTAATTTAACACAATTACAAAATGCTATTAAAAATAGTTCTAATTCTATAACATATGAAGACATAAAGATTTATATGGATGGATATTGGTATGCAAATAGTAATAGCAAATCTAAAATTCTTAAAGTAACAGTTAGAGGATATTCTAGTACTAGTGTACCTACATTTAGTCATAAATCTGGTTATGGATACGTTGTATCTGGTGGAACTAATTTAAAAGAAACATTAAACGAAACTGTTTTAAATAGACAACTAAAATATTGTTCCAGCGATACTAAATTTTTACAATTAAATATTGCTTTAAATGAAGGCTCTTCTTCAAATTATAGAAGTATAAGTTTTATGAATTATAATTAATACGAGGTGAAATGAAAATGAAAAGATTAGTAACATATACACTTTTAGAAGATGGTCGTAAAAAGATAGTTTCTATTTCTGCGCCAATAGAAGATAATATAGATATTGGTTTTGGTGAAAATTGTGGATTTATTGATAATGATTTTATAATGCCTGAAGCAATTGAAGGTAAGAAAACAGAATTATATTACGATGAAGCATCACAATCAGTTTTAGTAGATTATGTTGATATTACTTTTGAAGATTTAACGCCTATCGACCAAGTTAAATATTTAAAAGAAGAAAATGCTAATTTAAAAGCAGAACTTGAATTAACACAAATGGCATTATTTGAATTAGATTGGATGATTAATGGCGGTGGAGAAGAATTACCTGAAGAAGAAATTCCTGAGGATAATTTAGAAGAAATACCTGAAGAAATTATCCCTGAAAATCCAGAAACAGAAGAAACTCCAATAACACCTGAAACCCCATCTGATACTACAGATGAAATACCTAATGAAAATATAGAACCTGAAAATCCAGTTGGACCTGAGGGAGATTCAGAAATAATTCCTGAAGTTCCTGAAGAAATACCAAATGTTGAACCTGAAATCGAACCTATAACTGATTTACAAAAAGCTATAGATGATGCTGAATCGGGTGCTACAATTACTCTTACTAATGATATATATTTAACAGATGAATTATCAACTAATAAAACTATAATTATTGATTTAAACGGATACGATATTACATCTGAAAAAAATGTAATGTATATTCGTTCGGAAAATGCTAACGTAACATTTATCGGTGAAGGTAATGTAAGAGCTGGTTCTGGAGCAAGTTATATTTGTCTTAGAGCAGCTAAAGGTGTTATAAATATCGAAGGTGGTAACTATTTTGTAGGTCCAGATGAAACAGGTGCAGGTAATAGTTGTATTTACGCATCTGGTTCCGGTGCGATATATATTAATGGCGGTGAATTCTCAACAGATGCTCCGTGGGACGGTAAATATTATGTACTAAATAAAAAAGATAAATCAGATTCAATTTTAGAAGTAACAGGTGGTAAGTTCCACAACTTTAATCCTGCAGATAATGCATCTGAAGGAACAGGTACAAATTTTGTAGTTGATGGTTATGAAGCATACATTGAAACAATTGATGAAAATAATTATATAACTACAATTATTCCATCAATAGTTGAAACAGAAGGTGAATCAGAATCATCTGAAGCTTAAACTAATATAGATTAAAGTAAAAATTTATGAATGATTTAGAGGGTGTTTTAATGCCCTCTAAATCGGAATAAATATAGGAGGAAAATATTATGGCTAAAACATTTTCTGCTATGGCAAAATTATATGGTTTAAAATTATATCAAGGTGAAATTACTGAAAATAGAATTCCAGTTAGACATAGAGCTCAGGCTATTGAATATTGTGAATATCTTAAAACATTAGAAAAATAAAATGAATGAAGGTTAAATATGGTGAATTACTATGAATAAATTAATAGATGATTTATTAGTACATAAAACTAATAGATTATCAAATATTGTAGTAGAAAACCATTTATGGCTTAATTCAGTTAATGATATTATCAAATATTGTGAAACGAATCCGAATGCTCATTCTGGACAATTTATAGGTGTATCTACAAATTTCTATAAAAGAATTTATATTTTAGTTCAATCGAATATAACATTTTTAGATGGTATTAGATTTTACCCTATATGTCTTAATGATATTGTTGAAAGTGGAGCGTTAAATTATAATGGTACATATGAAGTAGTGTCAAGAGTAAACAACATATCAGGTGGATTGTCTCTCAATTTACAAGATATATCTGCTACACATTTTAAATTAAGTTTAAATGGTACTTATATTACTCGAGATTATCATCAAACCAATAAAATTTTTATAACAGCTCCTATAATTTTTTCAACAGATAATGATATCAAAGTTGATTTATATAATGAAATTGAAGGTAATATGGAGTTGGTAACTACTTTAAGACTTATTAATAGTGTACAAACAAATAATATGTCTAGTGGTATATTAACACCTATGATGTAATAACTATTTATTATGGAGGTGAATAATAAATGGCTTTTGGTACAACAGAATATCCCAATCAGTTTAAAAGACAAGATGCATTTTCTTTAGATAAATCTTGCAAATACAAAACATTAGTTGAAGCTGAAAATTATGCTAAAAATAATCCAATAGCTTATAATTTACAAATAATCGGTGTGGATGAAACCAATAGTTTATACGTTTTAATTCCATCGACTGTAGCTAATGAAAATTATAAGTTAATTCCGTTTGATTCATTATTTACAAATTATTTAAAATATGAAATAGGTACTTGGGCATTAACTACTCGTGTTGAAGGTATAACAGCTGCTTTTAATTTTGATGTTAAATTTCCAGTTGAAGCTACTCATTATAGAGTTTATATTAATGACCAGGATATTAGTGGTCAATTAATTATCGGAGATACTTTTGTAACAGCTCCGATAATGTTTGAAGAAGAAGGGGCTAAAATATCTATAGCTCTTGAAAGAATTGATAACTCTGTTATTACTGAATTAATAAGAGCACATGCAATAACTATACATAATAATTCATATGTAACAATGGGTATATTATCAACATTTGAAATTTAAAATTAGGAGGATTTAAAAGTATGAACAAAAATCAGAAAAAAGTTACAGCAACTGCAAGTGGTCTAGCAGCAACCGCAGCTATAGCGTTTAGCATGTTAGGCATAATGGGTGGGACAGAAGAAACACTTAATTATGATATATATGTGGTAAGTCCATATGTATCAGAAATTAAAATAGATGAACCTAAAGGTGAATCTATTGACAAAATTGAATTGTATTGTAATGGAGAGTTTGTAGATAATGCATTGTTACCGAACGGTACGATTCAAAGTATTCCATTAGTGTTTACTGATTTAGAAAATCTTGAAATCAAACTTTATAAGCGTGGAAAATCAGCTGGAACGGCTAAATTTGATGAAGATGATAAATTAATCTATAGACATTAATAGGAGGTAAAATAACATGAATAGATTTAAAAAAGTATTAACTAGTTTATTATTATCAATAACATTGCTACTATCTACGTCAGTTTTTCCAGTGTATGCAACAACCGGAGAAATAATATTAGAAACATTAGTTGTTACAGAAACCGGATATGTAGAAGTTTATGGATATGTTGATGGATATACTACACAAAGTAATTTACAAGTTTCATTTTTACTTATAGAAGGAACTAATTGGGATGCATTAAATAGCAGTAATGCTTCAAACATTATTGCATATATTGACCAACAAGGAACTTCAAATAACGGTACATTTTTATTTAAATGTCAACTTAATGATAGACATATCGGTAAAACATTAACACTTGGTATGAATCACAGCAGTGGCGGTAGTTCAACATTATTAAAAGAAACTATAAATCCTAAAGACGATGGTATTCTTTTAAGAAATATTGCTAATAATGATGTTATTTATGGACTTGATGCATATCAATTAACATCTCCACAGTTAACAGCTAGAAATGTTGCTGATTCTTTAACTTATGGTGGAAATAAAATTTATTACAAACTTGGAAATAACTGGTATAACTTATTAGATGAAAGAGCAACAGATAATTCATTTTTAGTTTCTTCAAATAAAACAGCTTTTACAACAATGCAAACATTAGACTTAAGATATTATTACAGAGGTAATGAAAGATTAGATTTTGAAGATTAAAAGGAGTGGTTTAAATGAAAGATATTAAATCAGATACTATTGCAAGAACTATTTGTTTAGGTTTAGCTTTAATTAACCAAGTATTAGCTATTCTCGGTAAAGAGATTCTTCCTTTCGGTGAAGATGAAGTTTATCAGATTTGTTCATTAGTCGTAACTATTGGAACATCTGCAGTAGCATGGTGGAAAAATAATAGTTTTACACAACCTGCAATTAAAGCTGATGAAAATATGAAAGAAGAAAAAATTGCAGCTAAAGCAGCTAAAGGTTAATTAAATACATGTATCAAAATTTAAATTAATTAAAAGGTTACTAAATAAATTTACATTTTGAATGTAAAAACTATTTAGTAACCTTTTTTCTTATTAAAATAAAAATATAAACTGTTTTATTTAAAGGTGGTGAAGTAATGAATGAAGTCGTTATCGCTATAATTACAGGCGTTGTTTCATTAGTTGCTGGCGGTGGCGGTGTTTTTGCATATTTATCTTCTAGACAAAAAGCAAAACAAACTGCACATGACTCAGCTGTTTCTGAATGGAAAGAATTATATGATGAAATGAAAGACCGCTTAGATAATCAGGAAGAAGAAAATAGACAATTACGCGATGAAATATTAGCTTTAAAACAAACCGTAAATAATTTGACAGTAGAATTACAAAATTACAAGAAATATGATACTTACATTAATGAACTTGAAAAGTATGTAGACCACTTATTACATACTGCTAAGAGTATGATTAATGAAGATGCTTATAGAAATCTTTGTTCAAAAAGACCGAGACGAAACGTAGTATAATTGTGAGGTGATAAATATTATGAAAGATATCGTTAAAGGTGAAATCGCATTAACTATCGATATGAAAGCTGGAGATATTTATCCAATCGAATACGATAATATTGCTACCGCTACAATAGCTAACTATACGGATGATGGAATATATGTTAGTGAAAAACCAGAATTTGAATTTGATGGAGCTATAGGAAAATTCATGACAATTAGTTCTGGTGGTGCTTATAACGACTATATTTTTTATAGAAGTGGAAAAAATATATTATATATTAAGGCTCTTACTGACGGATATGTTTCCATTGTCAGAAAGAGGTGGTAATATATGGCTTTCTTATTTGGAATACCAAAAAAATTAATTCAAAGAATAAAAGAAATAGAAATAGACACTCATTATTATGATAAAGATGTTGTACCTTCAGCTCAATCTATATTTACATATAATGTAGATAAGAAAAAAGAAGTAGCAACAATAACAGGATTAGTTAATCCAAATACTATAACAGCTGTTATTCCATATCAAATACACTATGACCAAACCAGCCAACAGTTAATCGCTAAAGTAACAGAATTAAGTGAAAAATGTTTTTCTAATAATACTGCACTTAAACAAATAACGATTCCTAACACAATTCATGTAATTCCATCGAATTGTTTTAAGAATTGTTCTGCATTAGAAACAGTGAATGTTCCTACATCTGTTCATACTATTAAAGTAAATGCTTTTAATAATTGTGATAAATTAGCAACAGTGTTTATTCCGCATGGTGTAAATACTATTGAAGACGGAGCATTTTTAGATTGTGAAAATTTAAAAATATTATGTTATAAGCATTCAGCTGCTGAAACGTATGCTATTAAACATAATATTCCATATTCCTTAATATCATATACTTTAGATGATGATGTTACTGAAAATAGCGAAAATTTAGTAACATCTGGTGTTATTTATAGTCATATTAAATGGATTAAAGATAGAATACAAGCTGTTTATAATGAATTAAATACTCGTATAACAACAGTTAGAACTGAATTAATAAATAAAATTAATGCTGTTCAAACTAATTTGACAACTCATATTAATAATAAACTTAATCCACACGATGATGCTAGTTTTAAAAATTCCACATTAACTGGTGATACTTCAATTTCTAAAGGTACGTTATCTTCTTTAAATACAACATCTGAAGAAGTAAATGGTGAAATTGTAACTAGAGTTACTGGAGATTCATTAATTAATAAAGATTTTTTAGATTCAGAAATAAATAAGATTCATTCTCCTGAGGTTGGTGCTGGATATCAGACAGTTATTGAAAACACTTTGAATACAAATGCAAAAACTATCCCGTCTGCAATTAATGAAATAAATGATAAAATTCATAGCGTTAATGGAGTTTTAGAGGGAGACAAGTGGAACACTATTAACTTAAATAAAAGATACTCATTATCGTGGAAATTTTTAAATAAACCCTATTGTTTTACAGATGAAGGATTATCTGTAGATTATCGAATAGCTAATAAAAGAATAGTTAATGGTTTTAATGCTTTTGACATTTATGTACCAATTAATTGTAATTACGCGTTATCAACCACTGGATTAGATGAAATTTCAGGTTATCCAGTTGATTATTTAGTTGTTAATTATTATTATACTGGAGCGGACGGAAAAGACTTAGATACAGTTACAGGTATCAATAATGCTAATTGGCCGTCATCTATAAAATCTACTGTTGGTTATGGACATCAATCTGAAATAAAGTATAATGGAATTACTCTTATTAAATTTGGAGGAGATAATACCGGTGGCGGTAGTTCAAATGCTACTACTAAGTATTATGAAAGCATTTACTTTAACATCGATGCTATTCAAAATGTATTACCTAATGAAGATGTTGAAGTAATATTATATGGTACGTGGTATTCTGAAAAATCAAATGGAAATATTCATGTTCAGTTTATAACTTATGAATCAGAATCTATTCCAGCGATTAATGTAAATAGTGATAAGTTAATAACCTTAGAAGGAGCAGATGAAACTTATCGTAATGACGGTATGGTATGTTCGGTTGTAACAAAAAGAGGTTCTGCACAAGATTATAAAAATAGTTATACTCCAGCATTTAAAATTATATTTAAAAAGAGTGCAGATGGTTCTAATTATAGAACTGTTAGTATTCAAGCGTTAAGTTAATTGGAGGTGTAAAGAATGATTTTAAAAACTATTGAATTTGTTCCAACAGATATTAGTACGACAATTGATTCTTTACAGTCCGACATAACTGCTGGAAAATATGATGATATTTTAATTAATTGTTGTTTTTTAACATTTACCGAAAAAGGATTAACTTTAGTAAAACAAGATAAAACAATAGTTACTAACGCTACTGTTGATTTATCTGAATATGTTAAATCTTCAACACTTGAAAAATCATATGCTAAAAAATCAGACATCCCATCGTTAGTTGGATATGCAACTGAAACTTATGTTACAGAACAAATCAATAAAATACAAATACCTGACGTTAGTAATTTTTTAACTAGTATTCCAAGCGAATATGTTACAGATACTGAATTATCTGAAAAAGGTTATTTGACGGAACATCAATCTCTTGAAAATTATGTTAAAAAAGAAGATATTCCAACATTATCTTTTACAGACGATGGAACATTATTAGTAACAATAGCTGGAGTTACTCATCAATATGCACCTATTGCAACTACTTAATTTGAAAGGATGACTTAATTATAATATGGAACACAAAATAGGAGATATTATTACCGGAACGGTTTCTGGAGTTAAAGCTTATGGAATTTTTATTAAATTTGAAGACACTTTTGGTTTTTGCCATATTTCTAATTGTTCTCATAAATTTATTAAAAATCTCAATGATTTATTCCCTATAGGAAGTGAATTAGTAGCTAAAATAATTGAAATAGATAATGAACATAATAGAGTTAATTTATCTATTAAAGATTGTGAAAATACAGAAATGAAGTATAAGCCTACTATTCAAAAACCTAAATTTGAAAAGAAACCTGAATTTAAGAAATCTAATCAAATTGAAAATCAAGAAGAAAATAATTCTAAACCAACGTTTGATGATATGTTAAAAACTTATCTTAAAAATTCTGAAGAACGTTTAGATTGTATAGGTAAACGTAATCAAAAACATAGAAAACGATAATATATTTAAATGCTATCGAATTTATCGGTAGCATTTTGTTTTCTAAATAAAATAAAAATATAAGAAAAAATAATAAAGGTGGTGAAAAATGTGCCACAATTTAAGATAACTAAAACCGATAGTAGAACTAAATTGGATAATAATCCAAAAACAGAAGACAAATTATATATATTAAAAGAAACAAATAAGCTTGGAAGATTATTTTTTAATTACAAAGATGGCACTAGAATAGAAATAGGTTCAGCAGATAATATTTATAAATGTACGCAATCTATTACTAGCGATACTGCGTCTATAAGTATCAATTATTTGCAAAAATATTTATCTAACGATAAGATGTCTACGGTGGATATTAATGAAATTCAAATTAATTCATTAGTTACAACTGAAAAATCTTTATATAATATTAGAGATATAGACAGAACTGGAAAGAAAGTGACTCTTAGAAAAATTTATACTCAACAGGATTTAACATGGAATGACTATTATTAATATTAAAGGAGATTTATAAACATGAAAAGAAAATTTATATACGGTGTTGTTATTATTGCGATTGTAATTGGAGTTTTATCATGCGGTATAATTGAAACAAAGGATATGACTTCAAAAGAAATACAAAGTGATGTAACTGTAAACACTGATGGACGGGTAAATGAAATGGCTCCAAAAGTAAATATTAATTATGAAATTAACGATAATTTAGCTAATATTACTGTTTTTGGAAATTATTTAAATCGAAATAGATTATTATGGGCATCTTATAACGAAGATGATAAACTTGTAAGTATAGAACAACAGGAGATTTTTGCATATCCATTTAAATATCAAGGTGAACTTTTAAATAAATATAACAGATTAATTATCTGGAATGATGAAAATAATGGTCCAGTAATTAATGAAATTATTAAAAATGAGGATGAGTAAATGGATAATATATTTAAAATTATAGAGTACATTATTAATTGGCAAAAAGAAAATGATTCTGAATTCAAAACAATTCCCATAGATGAACATTCTCATTTAGTATTTAATCATAAGAATCAAATTTATCGTTTTATATTTTCAAATAAATATAAACGAGATGATTGTAGATTGCATATTCCACGAGAATTAATGGACGATTATCATTATATGATAGAACAGGAAGACGGCTTTACTTATTATTTATTTACAGAGGGAGACTATAATGAATAATTTTTTGCTTAAAGATATTATTGATGAAGATTTTACAAATTATAAAAAACCAAGTATGTTTATAGCTACATCTAAATGTACTTTTAAATGTGAAAAAGAAGATTGTAAAGTGCAATGTCAAAATTCTAAAATAGTTAAACAGCCAACAATTGAGATTTCTATCGATAAAATAATTCAAAGATATATTAATAATGATATTACACATGCTGTTGTAATTGGTGGGTTAGAACCTATAGACCAAATAGATGAATTATTAAATTTTATTAAAGAGTTTAGAAAATATTCTTTAGATGATATAGTTATTTATACAGGCTATACTGAAGAAGAAGTTTCTTCATTTTTATATGCTGATAATAAATCTATATTAGAGGCTATACTGGAAATGAATAGACTCCCCTCTAAATACATTGAAGAGTTTCCATCAATAATTATTAAGTATGGACGTTTTAAATCAACTGGAGATAAGAAATATGACGAAATTTTAGGAATTGAATTAGCATCAGCTAATCAATATGCAAAAATATATAATTAAAGTGATGTGATATATGTGGAAAAACTTATAAGTAATTTTAATATCTCATCAAATGTAACAAAAGGAAATACTAGACAATTGGTTATTTGTCCAAAATGTAATCAAAGAAATTTTATTAAAAATAAAAATAAATTGACATATCAGAAAATAAAATCAGTAGTATGTTCAAAATGTAGATATATTATAACTATTGGTGAAATCTATAACTTTACTACTGGTTCTAAATTACATAAAATGAATAAGAACCATAATCAAGATACCCTTGATGATTATATATGGAATGACAAATACGATAACATATAAGTAAAGGAGAGTGTATTAATTATGGCAACTGAAGTAAATACAGGTAAAAAATTAAAATTAATTGAAACCGATGATATAAATAAAGTACCTTTTGAAGAAGGACAGTATATAATAGTAGATGATGGAATGGTTTATTATGACCCTACTATTGGTTCGTCGATTACTGATAGAATGTGTCTTACTCCTAAACAAGAGGTTGATGTATATGTAAGAAGTAATAATCTTACAGATGAGTATTATTTATCATTACAAACAAAACCGCATAATGGAGATTTAGTTGTAATCAAAGATTTAATTGAAGGAACTCGAAATTATATTTATAGTATTTATTTATATAACGATAATGAAGAAGATACGAATTCATCAGAATGGGTTAAATTAACAGGCTCGTATAGCGCAGATAACGTGTATTTTGATAAAGATATTGTAATTACAACTGAAATTCCAGGAATAGAATTAGAAAATGGAAGAAAAGTAATTAATGCTGTTGGAAAAAATGTAACAGAAATATTCGATGCTATATTTGCTCCTGAAAAAAATCCTACAATTACTCAACCATCAATAGAAATTTCATTTCCAGAAGCTGGAGCATATGAATTAGGAACAATTATTACGCCTACTTATGATTTAAACTTAAATCCAGGTTCTTATCAATTTGGTCCAGAAACAGAAGTAATAGCAAATAGTTATAAAGCTGTAAGTTCTTCTAATGTTACAAAATCAGGAAAATCTGGTTCATTTAGTCAATTAACTGTTAACGTTGGTACTAATTTTTATATTACAGCTACAATATCTCATTCATCAGGTACAATACCTAAAACTGCAAAAGGTGATGAATTTATTTCTGGACAAATTAAAGCTGGAACAATTCAAAAAGTTTCACCAGCTATTACCGGATATGTTGAAGGATTATATTTTGGAACAGATAGTACAAAAGCATTAACTTCTAATAATGTAACATCTGCATATATTAGAAATCTTAATAAAACTCGAAAAGGATATGAAAATACAGATGTTGATATGATAGTTCCTGTTGGAACAAAATCAATTATTTTAGCATGTCCTGAAGATAGTGCTGGAATTTCTAAAGTATTTAATCATACTGCAAATTGTGATATGGCTGAAGCTTTTGGAACACCATTTAGAATAAAAGTAAATGGTAATAGTACTTCAAGTTCTTATGCTAAATATTATAATGTATGGATATATACCCCAGCTGAACCTTATGAAATAGCAGCTAAATTGACTATTTCTAGAATATAAGGAGGAGTTTTAAAATGATTCAGATAATAAAAGAGGAAAATTCATCTATAGAAAATATGACTGATGCTCAAATTCAAGAATTATACGATAAACAAAAATCAAGAATTGAAGATTTAGTACAATTAAAAATTGATATAATTTTAGAAAAGCTTCCTAAATATAAAGAAGCTATTGTAAAAGAAGTTATAAGAGACGCGATTCCTAATTACTATTTTGATAAAGATGATTTAGTAATAGTTAGCGATTCAGATGATTTTGAAGATAGAATGGAAGAAATAAAAGATATTATGAGATTACAAGATTCTACTGATGATATAATTAATAATGATATAGATGATATTATTGAAAAAATTATAATAGGAGAATAAACATGATATATTTACTTAAAGATACTATTAAATTTTCAGAAGTTAGAGAAGAAAAAATAATCCCATTATTATCTTTAACTAATACGAATAAAATTCATATATCTTCAATTAATGTTGGAGATTTAATATTTGATATTAATGGTGGCATAGCATCTGTAATTCAAAATATATCTGAAAAAGAATGTAAAGTATTAGTATTAACTGTAAATAAAAATATAAATAATGACGATGATGATATAATTACTAGTTTTAGATAATTCTATTTTTCTCTTAAAAGAACCTTCTTTTAGTAAAAATAACTAATTGAAGGTTCTTTTTATTGTTAAATTCTAACAATTATGAAAAAATTTTAAAAAATTGTGAAAAAACTATTTACAATTGTAAAGTTTTATGTTATAATTGAATCATCAAATAAAACATTACCTAATGTTTAACAAAATTTATTTAACTTGGAGGATTTAATTATGACAACCACTACACAGAGAATTAACACTTGGAGCAACATTGGAACAGCGATGAAAGAGACTAACGTTGAAGATGTACTTAAGACTGCAGGTCTTGATTACAATGTAGTTACTGCACCGGTATTTACCGAATTTAACGGTAATAAGATTCAATATCCTAATAAAGTAATGACTCTTAGAGAAAATGACGGTCACCCTTATGGTATAGTTTCTGAAAGATACGTACCAATGCAAAATAAAGATGCTTTTGATTTTATCAATTATATCGATGATGATATTACTTTTGTAAAAGCGGGTGAAACTTCTACAGGACTTGTTTATATGATTGGTGAACTTCACGAAATGGATATTCTCGGAGATAAGTTTAAAACATATGCTATTTTCCAGAATTCACATAATGGAAGATATCAGTTAGCAATGAGCATCTGTCCTCTTAGAATAGTATGTCAGAATCAGTTTAATCTGTCATTTAAAGAAAGTAATTCAACTATACTTATTAGACATACTAAGAGTATGATGAGTAAAATGGCAGTTGCAGCAGATACTCTTAATTCAATTTCTCATTATATGAAAGTGTTTAATGATAAAGCTCAGTTGTTTGCAACTCAGAAAGTAAGTGAACAAAACATTACTAAATTTCTTAACTTCATGTTCCCGACAGATGAGACAATGGCTCAGAAAACTATTGAAAGAGTAGAAGACGAAAAAACAAAATTCCTTAGAGCTTATAATGCAGAAGATAATAGAAACTTTAGAGGTTCTGCTTGGGGATTAATTAATGGTCTTACAGATTATATTACTCATCAGGAATATAAGAGAAAAGTAGAAAATGCAGAAGAAAAAAGATTTATAGAAACTGTACTTGTAGCAAACAATCTTAATTCTTCAGTAGATTTCATTCAGAGTTTAGTAGCATAACCTTAAAATAGAATTAGAGAGGTCCAATGGGGAAATAACTTCTCCATTGGACTTTTATTATTATTTATTATAGAGATATAGTATGAAAATGAAAAGAGGTGAGATATAAAATGGTGTATACAACACCTCATGCTAAACAGCGATTTTATGAAAGAGTAAATCCAGGTGGGCTACCAAGAAAAACCAAGGATAGAAATAAATTTATAGAAAATTACATTAAAGAAGCATATAATAAAGGTTTAACTCCAAAACAAATAGACGATAAATACTTACGCGATTATATGAATGGAAAAATGAAACAAAATGAACACTTTGTTAATGCTACTAAAATTACTCATTATAAAAATAATTTATTTTTGTTTCATGGACGTAAATGTATAACTATTTTAGATGTTCCTGAAAAGGCATCAGAAAGTGTTAATGATGCAATTTATATAAATAAATTACATCCATTTATAAATCATTTAAAGGAGAAACAAGGTGTAAAAAATTGGTTACATGATAATGGAAAACATGTAGAAAAAACAACCGACTTAAAAAAGATTGTTTGTGTATTTCCGGCAATTATGGATTATCAATATATCATGAATAGATTCCCTTTAAATGCTACTGATTATATCAAAAATGATAGTCACCTTAAGAAAATTATATTAAAAACACATAAGAAAAGAAAACAAAATATAAAAGATACGTATTATTTTATTTGTGCATTGTTATTAATACTACCGAAAAATCAAATTAGAAAATTACAAACGATTTTAAAAAATAATAAAAAATCAGTTTTTAACGTTATACATAATAAAGATATTACAAAAAAACAAATAGAATTATGTTATAAACAATTATATATATTAAATGGTGGAAATATAATACCAAGATATAAAAAATTTAATGTAAATGATAATTTATGTTACGATATAATAAATGACTATTTAAATTATATAATTTTTAATTACATAATAGAAATCAAAAAACTGTTTAAAGAAATTTCATGAAAGGAATGATATAATCAACAATGGTTAGTTTAGAAGAAATCAAAAAATGTAATGCTAAAATACCGGAAAATGTATTCGCTTACGGTATTAATCGAGAAAATCCATTTGTATTTGCAGACTTTGAGGTATTCAAATATGATTGGATGATATGTTTTTCAATCGATGGAATTCATGTTAAAACTATAATAAATGATGTTGAAAAATTAAAAGATTTATTTTTGAATAAATTAAAAGATAGAATTCTTATAGCTTATAATGGTAATAATTACGATAAATTCATAATGTCAGCTCTTCATAATGGAATTGATGCTAAAGAAGCTAATGACCATTTAATTAATGAATTTAATTTTAATTTTAATTTTCATTATTCTGATAGAATTAAAGTAGGTAAAGAACTTTTTTGGTATGACCCATCATCTAGATTAGGTGGTTCGCTTAAAACTTATGAAGCCTGTGAAGGTGAAAATATCTACGAGTCAGAAGTAGACTTTAATTTGGATAGAAAATTAACAGAAGGCGAATTAAAAGAAACTGAATCTTATTGTTCGTTTGACGTTAAAATGCTTATTAAATATTTTTATAAAGAAAATTTTGATTCATTCTTGGGACACATTGGTTTGGTACATTCAACTTGTGAAGCAAGACCGTCTAAACCTTTTTATCAAATGCTGTCAAAAACAGATGCATCTTTAGTTGGTACATATTTGTGTACTAAAAAAGGTATAGACCTTACAAAAGATTCTGACACCATTAAATTGCCAGATAATATTATACTTGGTAAATATAAGGATTCTATTGAAAAGTTCTTAGAAACACCCATTAAGACATTAAAGAATGGTAGATATAATGGACTTAACAGTTGGAGTATAAAACTTATAGATAAATCCATAGCTGCATGTGAAACATCTACCAATTTAGATAAGTTAAAAACAAAAGAACAGAAAACAATAGAGAAAATAAAAAAATTAAAACTTAAATTACAAGAATTAACAGGAAAAGAAAAACTAACAGCTAAACAAGCCGAAACGTTAAATAAAATTCCTTTAGATATGGAAAAAGAAAAACAAACTTTAGTATCTATTAGACAAGATATTCAAGATGAAGAAACTTCTTTAACAGATTTAAAAGAATTAAAAAGACAACTTGACGAACATGAAAGAGAAGATTTTTGTAATCCAAATTATAACTATATTGTATCAAAAATACTCGATAGAACAAGATTAACAGATAATGAAAAAATAAATATATTGATAAATTATTTAACATTATCTAAAGAAGAATTATTTAAAAAGAGATATGTAGATGATAAAAAGAATACAATTTATAATGGAATTTTAATTCAATATCCATTTGAATTAATTCTTAATATTAAAGGTATTCCTCATTTATTTAAAACAGGTGGTATTCATTCAGTTGTAGGTAGGTCTTTGTTTTTTGATAAATCGACCGAACATGATAGAAATAGAAGATTATTAATTGCAGACGTTGGTTCACTTTATCCTAACATAATGAGAGTATTTGGATTATGTTCTATTGGAATGGATGACTCAAATACTTATACACAAATGATAGCTGATAGAATTGTTTTAAAGAAGCAAGGAGACCCGTTTGCAAATGTATTAAAACTTATATTAAATACAACTTATGGTTGTATGGGTTCAGAATTTAATAATTTATATGACCCTACAAATCGTTTAAAAGTTTGTATTTTTGGTCAAGCTTGTATTGTTGATTTGTTAGATAAATTAGAAGACCAAGTTCCCGGTTTAGAAATTTTCCAATCAAATACTGATGGTATTGTTATTTCCTGTGAAAATGACGAATATGACTTAGTGGAAAGTATTATTCATGAATGGGAAAATAGAACCGGATTGGAAATGGAAATCGATGAATCTTTATATTTAGCTCAAAGAGATGTATCAAATTATATATTAATTGAAAAATAAATAAAGGAGAATTAACAAAAATTATGGCAGACTATCCTACATTTTTAAAAGAAATTGAAAAAAGAAATGGTTATAGAATAAAAGTTAAAGGTGGTTCCGTTGGAAAACCAAATGCTTTTAATAAATCATTAATCATTATTAAAAAAGCAATAGTTAATCATTTTGTAGAAGGAAAATCCATATATGACACAATTAATGAAAATCAAGATTTAATTGATTATCAAATTATTAAAAAGCGAACAGCTCAGACAAAATATATGGATATGACTCATAATGAATTACTCCCCGATAAAGTTATTAGAGTTTTTCCAGTAACCACGGGTGGAATTCAAATTTTAACACATAATGGCAGCAAAGTACCTGAAGTTCCAGATTGTGCAATTATTGTAAAAGAAAATATCATCGGTAAAACGATTAGAGATATTGAAAACTTTGATATTAACTATTATGTACAAGCGTTCAATAACGAATTAGATTCTTGGTTAAATGGTACCGGAGATATTGAAGAAGGAGATGATGAATAACGTGACAGCAATATCATATAGCGTAATATTATTAGGTGTTTTATTAATTATAATATCGATATTAAATATTAAAATGATGTTAAGAATTAAAAAACACGGGAACAATTTACGAGCTAAAGTATACGATAAACATAAAGTTATCACACTATGCGGTTCTACAAGATTTGAAGACGAATTTAAAATGGTTAATAAGGAATTAACTTTACGAGGACATGTTGTAATTTCTATAGGTGTTTTTGGGCACTCTAGCGATAATCAAATATGGGATGAAAATACAAAAAGAATGTTAGATAAAATTCATAAACGAAAAATAGATTTAGCATCAGCTATTATGGTTATTAATAAAGACGGATATATTGGTGAAAGTACAAAATCCGAAATAGAGTACGCAAAAGCTACAAATAAAGAAGTTTATTATTGGTATAAATAATTATATAAAAGGAGAGGATATAAACCTCTCCTTTTGATTAAAATAAAATTATAGTAAAATATGTTTAGAGGTGAATAAGATGATTAGAGTATTAGAATCATTAGATAATAAAGAAGGTAAATTAGTAGTCGATGTAAAAGATTCTGAAGGACAATTAAAAGAATTAATTGATTATATTAAAGATGTTGCAAATGCTGGACATACGTTTGATGTTGTTGTAGACCCCGGTAATGAAGATTGGGAAAAAAGTTTTGAAATTGATGGTGACGGTGCTTTTAGTATTAAAGAAGTAAAGTTTGAAAAAGATGACGATAAAGTTGAAAAGAAAGAAGAATCTATAAAAAGTATTGATAATTTTAAAAAAGAAAATGAATTAACTGATGAAATGGTAAATACTTTAAAAGAATTTTATAATAGTGAAGCAAATACATTTTTTAAAGATTTAAATTTTGTTGATTGGTTATATGCTATTAAAGATTATGAACATGGAACTATTTATTCTGAAATTCTTGAAGATTATATAGATATGTAATGTAAAGTAAATAAATATTATTAAAAGAGATGTGTAAAAGCATCTCTTTTTCATTGTCCTTAAAACAAATAAAATAAAATTATAGAAATTTAATTATAGAAGCAGGTGAAAAAATGTCAGATATGTTTCTTGGTTCTCAAACACCTATGTATCAAAACGTAAGAATTTGTAAACGTTCTAAAACAGGTAAAATACTTGAAGAACGTCAAGCTAAAAATAGAGTAACTCGTTTAATGCTATATGGCATTGGTAAATTTCTTTTAGGACATTTTAATGATTCAACTCCAGATAAAATTTATGAATTTATACCTCGCTATTTAGCATTAGGTACAAATACCCCTGGAGCTGATGCTGATTCGGCTGGAGTTACTACATTATCAAACGTAAATGATACTAGATTGTTAAATGAAATTACTAAATCAAGTACTGTTGGAACATCTGAAACAGTAAAACGTGTTTGGATTGCAGAAAGAAATATGTGCAAACTAAATACTAAATTTAGTGACCCATTTATTAAAGTATCTATTAAAACTTATATTTCTTCTACTCAATATGACGGAATGTCTATTGGAGAAGCTGGATTGTTTAGTAAAGAACGCGATAACAATTGTTTAGCCAGAGTATGTTTTAGTCCTATTACAAAAAATCCTGGAGAAGTATTAGATATTCAATGGGATATCACATTATTGTCTTATGGTGAAACTAAATATCCTGAAAAATTAGAAATAGAAAACGGTAGTAAAATTACAATTCCTTTAAAATATACGAATAAACATTTTAAAGAATATGATTTAGGATTAAAAAAATATCCATTGTATAATTCTATTGGTCGAGATACTTTTAAAGATATGTTTGAATTTGATAGTAACGGAAATATTACTACAAATTATTCTTTGGAAGAAATTAAAAACAAATCCGGCTGGTATGAATATTTAACAACTCTTGGATTAGAAAATATGTTTGAAACGTTTTATAATTTATTAATTAATGGTAAATTAAACGATGGAAGTAATGATGGTAAAAATGCTAGATTTATTTATTCTATAAATCAAAATGTTCCAAATATGTTATACTTTGGCAACTTGTATGGAAATCAAAATATGACAGCTTTAGATACTAACTCATTAGCAACAATGATGATGTATAGTGAAGATAAATCATATAAGCATACTGATACTAAAGCTAGATATTTGGAGACTAATATCTCTGGTGAATATACTATAGTCACTCCAGATGGAAATAAAAGAAAATATAAAGTTGTTAAAAATAGATTTTATAAGAAAAGTGAAGCCGATAGCACTGTATGGGTAGAAACAGCATATTTCATGTATAACGGCGCTGTAGTAGATATAAATCAAAAAGAAAGTGGATATACTTATAGTAATGGCTATTTCTATAGTACGAAAACTATAACTACTGATACTTTTACAAATGAATATTTGAATTTTTCAGGAACAACAGATGAAAGATTTTATATTTATTCTATTGATTCAAATAATACAATTCAAAGAACTAATTATGCTATAGATTTAAATACTAATTCTGAAATATATTTAAATGATGAAGATACAACATATCATTTAAGTTCAGATAATTATTGGGTAACTGGAGAATATGTTAAATTAGTTCCAATTATTACGCCTTCAAATAGTACAGATAAATCTATTACTTGGAAAATTCAAAACAAAGATATAGCAACCATAAATTGGGATGGAGTTGTTACAGCTTGGAATCTTGGAGAAACAACAGCTATTGCTTCTACATCTAATGATTTAAGAGCTAAATGTATAGTAGAAGTTGTTAAAGATACAAGTTTCATAGATATAGATAATATTTCTATAAATCCAACAGAAGTAATTTTAATTGTAGATGGAGATGCTAATCAGTTTAGTATTATTACTGCTGAAATAGAACCTTTATTTGCAACCAATGCTACTGTTACTTGGAATACTTCTTACGAGATTAATAATTGCATATCTCTCATAAATATGGGTAATAATCAAGTAAAAGTGGTATTAAATGGAAGTGGAAATATAGGAACAGGATATATTACAGCTACTTCACAATCTGGAAAATCAGCACAATGTTTAGTAAGAGTATTATATCAAAGTAATAACGACGAATGTGATTGTCCAGACCCATCACATTTAAAGCAGGAAGGTTAAGGTGAATAAGTATGAATTTATTTGAAAACTTACAAATATTAAACGAATCTAGTGATAAAGAATTATTATTTTCATTTATTTGGGAAAAAGGTTCATTAAATGACAACATTATAAAATATCTTAAATCGAAAAATATTAGATTTAGATATGGACCTTATTTACAATTGTTTGCTCAAATTAATGGAGAATGGGTTAGATTTTATCATGAAAACAAAGATGGAAAAACAAATGTATATATAATACATCAAGATAATGTTAATGAATCAGCTTACGGTATGGAAAAATACTCATATATGGGTCCAGTTTTCAGATTTGGTGGATTATATGATACTATTAAAGAACCTATATACACTGTTGCTAAATCATACGACGCTGCTGCACGAAATATTTGTTATAAGTTAAAACAAAAATATAACTTACATGCAGGAACTAATTTAACAATAGATAAAGATAAAATTGAAAGAAATACTGATATTGAAAAATTAACAAAAGAATTTGAAAAAGAACCAAAAGATATTGAAACAAAAATTAATGACCCTAAATTTAATTTTGATGAACCTGATAGAAATGAAGATTATGTTGTTGAATCTGTATTATCATTTGATGATTGGTTTAATCAAAAATTCCAAGAATTAGTATCTGATTATGCAGAATTACATGAAATCGATGAAGAACAAGTATATGATTCAGAAGATTTTGATGATTATGTAGATATGAGATATGAGGAATATTATAGAAATACTAATAGATATATCGATGATGAAGCTTTAGAAGAAGACTTTGAAGTTTCAGATACTAATCAAAAATATACATCTGCTAAAACATCTATTAATTCTAATAAATTACCTGCTATTTTTAAGATGATTAATTTACCCGCTGGAACTATTAATCTCGATTTTGGTGGCGGAAAATTCGATAATGTCGCTGAATATTATGCAGATAAAGATGTTACAAATTTAGTATATGACCCATATAATAGAAGTTCAGAACATAATAAAGAAGTATTAGATACTATTAAGAAAAATGGCGGTGCTGATTCTGTAACTTGTTCTAATGTTCTTAATGTAATTGCTGAACCTGAAGCTAGATTAACAGTTATTAAAAATATATATAATTTAGCAAAATCTGGAGCTACTTGCTATTGGACCGTTTATGAAGGTAGCGGAACTGGTGAAGGTTCTGAAACTAAATCAGGATATCAGTTAAATAAGAAAACAGCTGATTATTTAGAAGAAATTCAAGAAGTATTTCCTAATGCTAAACGTAAAGGTAAATTAATAGTAGCTACTAAATAAGGTTGGTGTTTATAATGATTAAATATAGAGTTAGATTTAAATTAGATATTGAAGATTCATTAGAATACGATGACAGCGAACAATATGCTGAAATAACAGAAGTGGATGACGAATGCTTTGATAAAACATTTGATACAGATGAAAAAATAAAAGAATTTGAAAATTGGTATAATGATGGATATGACTCTACATCTGAAAAAATAAACGTGATAAATATTGTTTATGATAGACAAGATGAAGATACTGGAATTTTAGAAGTAACATTAGGTGATAAACTTAAAGATGAAAAGACATTCGCAGATGAATTAGTAACTTATTTATTTGAAGGAGATTATCCTACGGTTCGTTATCATGTGACTGGAACAACGTATGAAGACTACTGGGATTATCATAGAGGTTCTCCAGAACAAAGAACAGTATCTGTTGATTATGAAGATTCCACCAGTATACATTCATTTAGTAATGTAGAAATTGAAGAAATTCAGTAATAAGAATCACTAGAACCTTTTCTAATAAACATTAAATTAAATCTTATAAAACTAATCATTTAAATTTTAATTGTCTCTAAAATGAATATAAATAACTATATTTAAGGACGGAAATAATCATTCCGTCCTTTGTTCATAATTAAAATAAAAATATAACAAATATTAAACGTTTAGGCGGTGAATTTAATTGGCGACTAATTATATGTTTAGGTATTATGGCGGTTCTGGACAATTAGTTGGTAGTTACGTACCTATCGGTTATGGTTCTATTCCAAAATACATAGAATTACAATTATCACATATACCAGATACAGTTGGACGTTTAGTAACACTTGCTTATTGGATATGTGATAAAAATTTTGATATAACTGAATTAGAAATGGATGCTACAAAAAACAACGGACCTCGTTATTGTACAACAATAGACACATCTAAAGCTTTAGTTCATGAAATTAAATATACGGGTGAAGAATTATCAATACCTCATGTTAGTACAGATACTATTCCAGATGACGGTATTGATACCTGTAGATTTAATTTTAATCAAGATAATGATGGCATTAAAGCTAGTAAAATATTTGTAGCATTAATATCTACAAAAGACAATGGTTTTGATTATGATTATAATTCTGCAACATTACGAGTTTGTGCAGATTATGGTTCTGTATATATTAAGGATGATATATATTCAGATAATATTAGAGTGGATAACGATGGTGGGTTATACATATCTGGAAGTTTATTTGAAAATCCAGATGGTAGTTCTAGTGATTCTGAAGAATCTAGTAATCTTAAACCTGCAAAAATTCAATGTTCAGATTTAAGATATAGAACATGGTCGGACCCAGATGGACCGTTTGCAATACAGAATTCATCATTTGGTGATAAATATACAATTGCTTTTGCTGATGGAGGTCATTCTCATTCTGACGTAAATGATTTTAATACGTTAAATTATACGTATCGTGGTTCTTCTGGTATTATAAAAACTCATATTAAAAATAGTAATAATAATTTTGAAACTGATTTTTGTATTCCGGAAGGGCGTTTAAAAGATGTAGTTTTTGCATATCCCGAAAGAGAAGCTTACGATTTTGAAGTTTCAAATCGTACGGGAGCTAGTGAAGGTAGATGGGTATTTAAACGTTCTCGTATTAAATTTACAATTCCACCAGCAATGAAAAATGGTAGAGCTATAGATAAAGGTATAACTTTAAGATATAAAGTAATAACATCTTTATTTGATAAAACTATTTATACAAGTGAATATAAAATTAAAAAATATTCTGCAGAAGAAGCTGCTAAAAATATAGAATTAGTAATATGTCCACGTGATGAAGGTGTATTAGATAATATGGAATTTACCGTATTATTATCCAGAAAATATACTAATGCTTCTAATAATCAATATTCCACTGAGGTTGCGTATAAATTTCGCACATATCAAAAACCTACAGTTAATATTGCATCTCCAAAAATTATTAGAAATTCATCTACTGGAACAGATTTTAAATATTCTAAAATATTAACATCTAATATGTATTCTAATTTTAATGGTGAACAATCAATAGTTAATAAATATGTGTGTGACGCTTTAAACGTAATGTTAGCTACACCTCAAAATGATGCATCTGATATACCGATGTTTGTAAGATTCTTTTTAGCTGAATATAAATATGGTAGAGATGGTCGTGTAACTAATAAAAATGCTAATAACATAACCGAAGCTACTGACCCAAATTTTGATACAATACAAGCGTTATATAAATCATCTAATTCATCAAAATATACAACTAAAAGTGAAATTTTAACTGGTAATTTTACAGATGCTGCTGAATTTAAAAATGATACCGGTAATGAGGGTACTTATAAACGTACCGCATTTTTAACTGGTATTTATGCTAACGATGGTCAACCCATTTTATTATCCGGTAGATTTACAAAAAATACAATTTCATCAGTTGGCCAAGACTATAAATTATGGACTTATAAAGATTGGGATTTTGTAGCAGAGAATAAAAATAATAATGATAAGTATGATGAATTAGTAGGTAATGCTTGGCAGGTCGAAGGTGTAAAACACGATAATGCTGGAAACATTATGTACGATGGTGATAATAATCCTATTAAAGAAATGTTAACGCCATCAGTTGTTGGAGACCATCTTGGCGCACCTACCAAAACCTATTGGTCAGATGGTCATGTTAAAACGGCTGAACAAAGAGTTTCAAAAAATATATTATTTAGAGCCGGATACGTTTATTTATTAAGAGTGAGAATGTTTCATGGTGCTGCAGCCGGAGCTATTGCAAAAAAAATAGATACAATTAATAATGCAAGTCTTAAGAAAAAATATAATATTATTTATGGTAATGAAAATAGTGGAAGTTATGATTATACTAATGCTATTTATTCATCTGGAACAGTTTATCCCGATGATGACAGTATGACATATGGACAATTAAAACCATATAACGGTTGGCAAGGACCGGAAGACGGAACTAGTGGAGAACAATTGTTTACTGGAACTTCATCCACAATTGGAAGTTATAATTCACGATTAGAACAAACATATAGTGGATTTTCAGAAGTAGATTATACGTTGATAGAACCCGTATGCCCATATACATCTAAGTCTAATTTAATTACCGTGCATCCTACATCTCCACAAATAAGTGCTAATCAATGGATAACTTTTAATTATAGACATTTAGCTAAAAATGTAGGTGGATTAGATTATAATAGTGCATACTATGATTCATCTCAGAAAAAATATATAACTAATAGTAAAGTTTTTGGTAAAACTGCCGGCGGAATTCAAAATACATTAACCAGAATTGTTAGTATGTACACGTCTGCTGTAGAAACTATTTGGAATAACTATAATACTAAAATTTCACGTAATGCTGAAGGATTTAATCAAATAATGGGTAATCCTCATACTTGTAGTGAATCAAGTCCTACATTAAATTATGAGAAAGTATCTTTATGGATTAAACCTATTAATCAACGTGAAATGGATAACCAAGGAGATAGTTTACAAAATTTCACGTCAGCTTATGGAAAAACTAATACTAATAATTATCCATTAATATTTGAATTTGGAGCTAATGGACGTTCTCTTAGTGATATTGCTAATGATGCATTTTATTATCCGGCTTCATTGTGTAGCGAATTTAATAAATATAGATTACAATGTACTCCACAAAATAAAAATTCTTACACGTATGATTTATCTTCATTTAATTATTTAGGTGCCCCAGAATGGGAAATAATTTATAAACGTTATAATGGTTCACAAACTGGTAGTGCTACTAGATATTTATCGTTAAATGAACCAATGGGTAACGTATATAGATGGCAACCTGTTATAAACGCTATGATTCCAAATGGTTCATCTATTAAAGAAATTAAAATTGAAGATAACGCCACAAATAAAACTATAGCTAAAAATTATACAATTGGTGAAAATACTTTACGTCAAAATAGAACATTTACCGCAGATACTGTTCATTTGTTATATGCCGCAAATGAAACTGATAGAGATTATGATTTACAAACTAAATATTTTTATACCGATAATCATACAGTAAATGCTGGAGAAGTTTCATTAAGTAACAACGAAACTAATAGATTTTGTATAAAAGAATTTTGTGGCTCAGTTGACGGTGGAATATATGGGTCCGGATATCCAGTAATGTATACTACAGCTAGTAACCCAGCTGGTACAAAATATGGTTCTAATCGAAATATTAAATATTTTTGTACAGCATTAACTACAAATGAATATCCAGGTCATATTTATAGTAGAGTACCGTCTATTCAAGACTGTGAATGTGGTATACCTACTCCAAATAATTTACCAAATGTTGGTAATTTATCGTCTAAAGGTTCAACTACGATAAATTCTAACGAAAATAACGTAGTACCTATTACTCGAACTACACATTATTTATACTTTAAAACTTGGATTAATACTACATTTTGTATGAAAGTTGATGTATCTATTCAAGCTAATCATTCGTGTGAATGGGAATATCCTCCTGAAGGAGACCCAATACATGTTGGTCATGAAACCGATACTGTTGAAAAAACATATTGGTTTAATGGTAATCAATTAGTTATAGATGCAAACGCAATGCAAAATGCTCAAAATAAAGATTTATTAGATGTATACCCTAACTCAGAAATTAAATTAGGTAATGCAAATGGGTTATCAGAAGTATACGGTGAAGACAATAAAGGTTGGGGTAGATGTTTATCAGCTGATGATATTTCTAATAGACAAATTAAATTTGATGGAACTATAAATAGTAAAAATACAGAGTCTGGTGGTCTAGAAGTTCCAGTTATGGTAAGATATACGCCATTATTACAACCTAAATTATTAGCTAAAACCTGTAGTAATGGAAATAAAAACGGAAATGATACCACGTATTTATCATTAGCCTCATCCAATATAACTTTAATTAAATGTAGAGGTAAAAAACAATGGCTATCAAGTTTTGTTGATGGTACATTAAGTGATGATGGTAAATATACACAGGTTGAAACCGGACAAATAGATTTAAAAGTTGCATATCCATATATTAAAGAAACAAATACTTATAATACTGTTTCACCGAATGGTGGTAATGGAGGTAATGTTTACTTTAATGATTATTTTATCGATGTAGATACTGATGCATCTAAATCAATTGATACTTTAACAGATACTGATGCTTCTACTAATATGGACTTTTTAGGAGGAAATGGAATATGTACTGCATATACCGCTATTTTGGTTCCAAGCAATCCTAAATTACCAGATGAGTCAACATTTGATTATAAATGGTATTTTAATAATACTGATAAACATTGGAATTTTTATAAACAACCAGCTAATTATTACAAACTTGGAGATATATTCAAAAACGTTAGGTCTAAAACGGTTAAAGACTGCGGACCTGTTTTAATAGGTTATAATTTACAACCATTAGAACATCCTGAAACATGTGGGTATTTAGATACTGATTATATTATTAAAAATAAAATACCTAATAATTTTATAGATAGTGGTTATAGAGATGAATCATTTAGAGGTAGAAATTTTCAAACTATTAGTTTAAACTTTACAGCTTTAAGACAAGGAAAATTTACAGCCTTTGATAATAATGGCACATTCTATAATTACTCACAAGCTAAATCTAAATTAGGATTTGAATTAACAAAAGCTAATATATTACAAGTTGGAGTAATATATGATTTAGTAATTATTCCAGTATATAGCAATAGAACGATAAATTTATTAGATTATAATCGTTCTGGAGGATATGGTCCTGGAACCATAAATGGAGAAATTCCAGGTGGAGGAAATTTAATTAATGAAGTATTTTCTTCAAATACTGGAGAAGTACATTTAGCTGGTTCTAATCCATTGGTTTTATATAATTATTTTCAAATAGGACTTGAGACGGAAAAAACATGTAGTTCTGGCGGTGGCGGAGGTGGCGATGTGCCAGACCCTCCAACTCCAGACCCGGAAGAACCAGACCCAACATACGTTTATGATTCAGATTCAGCTATTGTATTCCCGAATGTAGACAATGAAATGTTTAATGTTGAAAAAGGACAAATAAAAGAACCACCTGGATTCTGGTTAAATAATTCATTTAAATTAATTTTAAGAATGCCATCATTTAGATTAAAAGGTGACGAATATAGTGACAGTGATTTAAATACTATAGATAATGCATCTAATGGTCAACTTTTAACAGATGATGGAAATACGGCTGATGATTTTGAATTTAGTGATATTCAAATTCATATCGGTCGAATTAATGAATTAGAACCATATGGATATCCAGATGAACAACATTTAAATTTAGATAAAATTTCAGATAAAAATGAATTAGCTAAAGCTCATATTATTTCGTATAATGATTACGGTCATATGGGTATGGGAGTATTTAGTAAAAAATTATCATTGTATAACGTAGTAGATGGTAAAGATGAAGATACTAGAGAATTACTAACTGGTGGTTCATTAGACCCGAACTCTAACGATTATTCACATAGATTTATAGAGGTTAATTTATCTAATTGTAAAATTATGAACGAATCAGGTAATTTGGTACCAATTTACACGTTATATCCTGAAGGTTTTTATATTCAATTTAGATGGAAGAGTAAATATGCTGAATCACAACCCGAAGAACAAAGATGGTCCGACTGGTACGGCGGAACTTATGACGGTGGTCGTAAATGGTGGGGAGCTAATGGATTAAATTATTTTGTACCTATTAGAAATTATTCAACAGTTTATACTGACTTTAGAAATCACATTAAAGAATCTTATCCTGGGGCATATAATACTTTACCAAAAGAACCTATTGAGATTTCAAATGATGGTATAAGAAAAATAGAAGCAATCATGGGTAAAGGTTCTATAATGAGTAATGGAAGTGTAAATGAAGAATCTAATACTTATCCAAAAAATGCTATTTCACCAACATTTTATCATGTGGGTGTAGGTAATCATAATGCGTCTCCAATAGTTCCAACAAATGAAACGTTAAATGTTTTAGAATCATTAAATAGTTCTAAATATGGTAATATAAAATTAAGTGTAAATAATGATACTTCATATTATAATCAAATTCAGCATAATGTTTCACATGATAAAAATGGGCCTACTAGTGGCTATTCATTTAATAATCATCAAAATTTCTGGGAAATGTTATATGTGGATTATATTATACGAAATATGTGCAAATTATATTATAAACCAAAATATAACGGTCGAGATTCTGGATGTAAATTAAATAATCATTTATATTATCATTTAAGTACACCTAAAGGTATTGTTTTAAATTATTTAACTTGGGGTTGGGATGATACTGAATATAGAATGTTTAACGATTCAAGTTTAATTAGTGCATATAAAGGTCCTGGAAACGAAAAAGAATTTACAGAAAATAAATCTCATGTAAATAATAAATTATATATATACGATGAGAAAACAGATTCTGTATTAGCTGATGGGGTTCGTATACAAGGTCCAAATAATGCTACTCATTCTAAAATTAAAACTTTTTCTGAAAGTGAACGTAAGCGTTGGAATAGAAATAAATATTATAGACGAATAATTACTCGACAAGATTTCGATGAATTAAACAATCATTTAGAAGAATTAGTAGAATTCATTAGACACCCTTATTTTACAGGATTGAATGATAATAATTTTGATATGATTGGTGATTCGGTACCTGTTTCTAAAAAAGAGTTATTAAAATCTTTTGTTAAAGGTAGAGCTGGAATTATCGGTCATGATACTTCGAGAAATAGTGGATTAACAGCTGCTCAAACAAATAATAATAACATTAATCACACTATGGTTGATAGTAATTATGTTCAAAACATTTGGCAAAATATTTTAACGGTGTGTAGACCAAGTATTCAAACGGCTACGAAACAAAATATTAATTTGAAATAATATAAATTAATTGAGAGGTTATCTTGCCTCTCTTTTAATTTTTTAAAAATAACATTATTAATAAATACATATTATAATTATTAAAGGAATAGGTGAGTTATATGCAAAACCATTTAGAGTTTAAATTGATTCAAAATTTCAAATGTAAAAGGTGTGGATGTACTCATTATGATAAATTAATGTATACAGGTATGAAAACACTTGATGAAAGTAATTCTATAATAGAAGAAAAATATGTTTGTAGAAATTGTGATTTTCCATTTGATATTACAGATTATATTCAAAATGATAACTTACAAATTACTTCAAATGAATTATTAGATACATCTATATTTGTAGATGAAGGAACAGAAATTCAATTAAATGGTGAATCTATTAAAAAGGAGAATATAAATGAATAATATTTTAATGCAAAGTCAAGCAGAAACAAAGGTCTTGGAATATAAGCTTGATAAAATTAGAACGAGACTGGAAGAAAGAATAAAAATAGCAGACCCTATTACAAAAGCAGAATTACAGTATGTATTAGATATGATTTCTACTTATGAAATAGTTCCAGCTGGTTGGTCTTTAAATACACCTTTTGTTACGGAAGTAGGTGAAAATAATGTTTAATAAAGATAAAAATAACGAGTCAGAATTAATTACGTCTTTAAAAACAAGAATTACGGAATTAGAAACATTATTAAATAAAGTAGCTAACGATAATGGTTCGGTAATTGTTAAACAATTACCAGATGGTACTATTGAATTAAACGGTGTATCTATAGATAATACTTCTGAAGTAGATTATTATAATTCATCACAGGCTACTTACGGTGAATTAACAATGTTTAGAATTGGTAAAGAAACTAAACAAAGAGAAATGGATAAACTTATTTCTAGACATATGGAAGAAGTAGATAAATTTAAAGCTGAAATAAATAAATTAAATCAAGACGTATTAATGTTTATGGGTAAATCTGAAATAGATACCGATACTATAAAAATGCATGAAGAATCTGAACGTAAATTAGAATCTCAAATAGCTACTCTTAAAGGTCAAAATGAAACTGATAAAGAAATGGCTAATGCTGAAAAACAACAATTAATTGAAAGATATGAAGGTATGATAGCTGGTTTAGAAGAAGATATTAAAGCTTGGAAAGAAAGATATCTTAAAATAAATAATACAACATTAGACGGAACCGTTATAACTAAATATGGAAAAGTATTAGGAAACTAATATCAAATATATTAATCAAAAAAGGAGAATTATTATGCAATTTAATGTAAGCGATGATTACAAGTATGCTCATGAAATCACACCAGATGAGTTAAACGAGGCTCATGCACAAATTTGTAATGGTCTTAGAGACTTAAGACTCAAAAAAGGACATGATTACGGCCAATGTTTTGAATTTTCAATGGCTGATTATGGTCTTATTAGTCCAATTGTTCGTTTTAGAGATAAGCTTGGAAGACTTGAAAATCTCATGAAAGTTAAAGAAGCAAAAGTTGAAGATGAATCTATTAGAGATACAATTCTTGATTTAGGTAATTATTGTATTTTAACATGTGCTGTATTAGATTTAATTGAACAGAAAAAGAATGAACAGAAAAAGACTGAATGCGAATCTGTAGAAGATAATTATGAAACACCTACTGTAGATTATACTAATATGTCAAAATCTAAAGATATATCTCCTAATCTCATTGAATGTAAAGGATAATATATAATTATGAATGTTGAAAATTTATATGAAAATTTAGAACAAGCAAATACATTAGAAAAGTTATCAAATTCTTTTGATGAAATAACTAAAGCTCTTAATAAGTCTTGTAATAATGTATTTCAGTCTTTATTTGATTATAAATTTTCAACATTTCTTTTTTATAATTATATAATACTTAATAAAACGAAAAGAGAAATAGCTGATGAGATTAAGTTACATCCATCAACCGTTTATTACTATATTCGTAAATATAAAATAAAAAAAGATAATAAAGCTCGTCAAATACATATGTTAGAGACGATGAAACAAACTTGCAATGAGCTTTATGGAGTAGACCACCCTGGAGAGTTACTTGATGCCCATAGAAAACGTATTGAGAATATATTAATAAAATCTAATGGTGATTATTCAAAGAACTTCTATGACGGTTTAAATAGGTCTGAAGAGACTATTGAAAAAATGAAAATAGCTCAACGATATAGACGACAATATGAAAAGATTGAAGGTGAATTAAATGAGTGAAGAACAAGCTCCTAAAAAGAGAGGTCGTAAACCAAAAAATAAAGAAGATGTACCTGCAATTATAGAACCTGCAATTATAGAATCAGAAGTAAAAACTGTGAGTTTAAAATCATCTGATAATGCTACTCAAATATTGGATTATATTTCTAAAGGTGAAAAAGTAGAATTAGATGCAGATAAACAAGTATTAATTAGTAATTTTAATACATTTATGTTAGCTGAGGCATATAGTCAACTACCTACAGTTATTAAATTACATGAATTACAAACAAAATGTTTAGATAAATATTATGAACAAGTAAATGAAATGCTTGACAATGATGATGTAAACGTATTCTTATTAGATAAAATTATTACAACCATTAATAGTTCAATAGATAGATGTAATAATATCATTTTAAAATTAGGATTAAATTCAGATATAACTGACCAATTAATGATTAAACATATTGATAATTCTCAAACTGTCAACGTATTCCAATCACAAATTTCTAAACAAAAGGTTGTTGATACTATTCATACTTTGATTAATGGTGGATATTTATCAGAAGGTTCAGAAATTATTGAAAATGAATAAAAATAAAGTCTATTAATTATCATTAAAAATTAATAGACTTTTTTCATAAAATAAAAATATATGGAAGTGCTATAAGGAAAAGTGGTGAAAAACGTAAATGTTTAAAGATATAATTAAATGTACTCAATATGATTTATTAAGAGCAAAAGCTAAAGCTGGTCAAATGTATTTTGTAACTGATAGTAGAGTTTTATATAAAGATAATGGTAACAGTACGGCTCAACGTTTAAGATTCAATGCTGTTATTTTACATACAGATGCTGAAAGATTAAATTCTATTAAACCAACAATTGGAAAATTTTATTATGTAGAAGAAACAAATTCATTGTGGTTATTTGATACAAGATGGGTATTAAAAATTGGTAACACTATGGCATATAATACTTATTATGCTGGAGATTATGTATCTCCAGTTATTAATGTTGAGACATCCATTAGTGGACCTACAGGTGATGTTATCATTGATAATAATGGATTACTTGGAGATGGGTCAGTGGTTATTCGTGATATTAATAGAATAACCAGAGCTGTTGAAAAATCAAATTTAACTTACAATAGAATAGAACTGAAATCATATTTAGATGATGGTTTTTTATTTATACCTAATGCTCATTTACCTTATAATGATTTATCTACTTCTTTAGGTGCTTTACATTTAACCGTTGAAAAAAATGAAATTAATAACGCTACCAATTTAGATTTAAATGGAGCTGCTCATTACTATGGTACTTGGAATAACTACGGTAATATGTATCTTATTCAGAAAGATAATGATGGAATTATTCCTGCGGATTATGTACCAATTAATGAGTATGAGTTAGTTAAATTCTATATTACGTCAATAAAACAAGGAGATGAAGGTTTAATTACAAATCACATTATAATTAGACCTGTTTCTGATTCATTAGCTATTTTTCAAATAGTTTCAATATTAGATGAAAATTCATCATCTGTCGTACAAAATGATATGGGTGAATTAATCTTTACAAACAGCGGTGCTGTTATAGAAAATGTAATGTATGAATGTACTAGAAGAATAATGACAAATGATGATGAATATAAATGTGAATATATTTTAGATACTCATGGTGTTATTATAACTATTTCACAAAGTAAAAACTCAATGTTATATGATGCAACTTTACCAAGTATGTGGACTGATAATAATGAAGCTAATTCTATAAGAAGTGATAAATGGATTAAAGATAAAGTTTTAACAAATAGTGAAATAGATACTACAGAATCTTATATCAAACGTATAACCTAATTAAAATAAAAATATAACAAAATAAAGGAGATTTTATAAGCATGCAACCATTAAATGGACGAATAATTTTACAAGAAATTTCAGAAAAGAAAACATTTAAAGGAATTATTATTCCAAAACAATTAGCGGCTAATCAAATTATATTTGCAAAAGTTATCGCTTTACCAAAAGAAGAATTAAATACTAAAGATTTAAAAGTAGGAGATTATGTAGTTTTAGGTTATTCTCCTGTATGGGAAAAAAGATATAAACATAGAATATATAACCAAGATTATTTAATTGTTGATGAATATGCAATATTAGCAATCATTAAAGACCCAGAACTTTTAGATTTAGTAAATGTGGAGGAAAAATAATATATGCTTACTTATGAAAAATTCTCAACAGCTCCTGTAAAAGTAAGAACATTATTTACAAAAAAACTCTTAAATAAGCTTGGATTTAATCTAGAAGAAAATTTTATAGAAGATAAATATTATAAAAGAGCACTAAAGAAATTTCAATCTAACAACGGTTTTGGTGAAAATTGTGTAGTTAGTAAAGATGTCTTCTATTGTTTAATAGAACAAGTTGAAGATTTTGATATAATTTGGAAAAATATGAAATGAGGTGAAATTGCATGAATAAATATTTTGACGATTCAAGATTAGAAGAAAAAATAATTGATATTATTTTACCTTTAGAAACTATTTATAAAGAAGAAAAAGGAGATTCAGTAGCTCCGCAATTAAGACACGGTCGTTTAAATGAAGATTTATACCCTAATAGAAAAGTTATTAACACTCGTTATGGATTAACACCTATTATTCCTCAAGTAAAAGTATACTTTAGAGCATTTACTGATGGAGATAGCATAATAACTGTTGATATTTTTAATGCAGATGAAAAGAGTTTATTTAAAAAATTTGTTATTAAAAGTAAAAACAATGATTATGAAATTGAAAATATGAAAAATATTTGTGATGAAATAAAAGATATTCTCACAGCAGAAGTTGAAGTTGTTGAAGATGAAACTGATGGTGAAACTGAAAATACTGAAATTAAATATGGTAAAGTAGTTCAATTAATAGAACATATTAGGAATATAGAAGATTTAATTTTTGAAGAAATAGCTCAGTAGGTGATAATATGAAATTAACCAATATTACTCTCCTATTGGAAAAGAATAGACAAGAATTATTAAATAAACAAAAAAGAGAAACTCCTGAAAGAATACAACGAGCCGCTTCATATAGCGTAAGTCAAATAAATATTGATTCTTCTGCTTTATTAAGTGATTGGTTAGTAATAACAACTAATATATCAGGAAATTCTCACACCTATACAGATTCTATTGCTTTTAAAAACATAATGACTGATTTAATAGAATTAGCTAAAGTAGATTCTAAACATTATGTTAATTCTAAACTTATTATTCGTTCGATTAAACGCTCGTTAGATAAACAAGATATTTACATAGCTTGTGATTGTGATGATTTTAAATTTAGATATGATTATTGGGCAACTCAAGGTAAATTTAAATGGGGTAAATTACAAAATTCAAATGGTAAAGGAATAAGAAATCCTCATAATGATATGGGTTGTATGTGTAAGCATTTATATGCTTTATTACGTTCTAATAATTTTTTAGATAAAGTATCTGACAAAATAATGAGAACAATTATGGCTAATTTAGATGTTTTAGTTAAAAAATTCGATATTAATTTAGAAGAATTTATAGTAAATAGCGAACGTTATGATAGAATGTTACGAATGAATATAAGTAGAACAAAAGGTGGACAGTTTACTAAAAAGGGTTCTGAAACCGATAGGGATAATGAAAAAGAAAATTCTTCAGAAGAAAAACAAGAAAATCTTATTATAGAGTCTACAGATGTGAATAATCAATCTTTAGAAAATATCATTCAATATTATACTACTTCTCAGATTTTAGAGCAATTTAAAGAAAAAATATCTGAAGATGAGTATATTCAATTTGTAGCAAAATATGGTAAGAAAAATATTAAAACACTTGAAGATTATTTAATAAATAATATATCTGAAATACAGTTATTAAATTTTATTAAAGAATTCAATATTCAAGTTTGGAACACATTGATAAATGAAATGCTAAATATTATAATTTAAAGGAGAAAATTTATGAACAAGGTAGAAGAAAAATTAAAGGCATTATTAGAAGAAAGAGAAACAATAATTTCAGAAATGTCTGAAATTAAAAAAGCGTTTGATATTAGACAACAACGTTTAATAGAAATTGCAGGTAGTATGAAAACATTGCAAGAATTAATGTCTGATGAAAATGAAGAAAATGGAGAAAATGAAGAAAATGTTGATACTACCGAAAAATAATTTTATGGTAGGTGAAATTAATTATGGTAAATATAGTAGTTTCTCAGAATGGTAATGTTACTGGTGATAAAGGAAAAATAATTGCTTATGAAGGTCAGAACTATTCTGAAGTAATTAATATAGTACATCCTTTATTCAATGGTGTTAAGTACTATATTGAGTATAAATACGACAACACAATTTTAAGAAATGAATTAGATTCCAACGGTCACGTATCTATTAAAATAGGTATTGCTGGATATGTTAAATGTCAATTCATAGCTATTGATTTATTAACAGGTGATATTACATTTAAATCTAAATCATGGAATTTAATTGTAAAACAAGATTTAAAAATTGAAGAATCTCACTATCCTTGTAATTCTTTAGGACATCATTATAAACATAGACCCCCAATGATTATTGCTACTCCTCACGGTTGTCCATCAAATGATAATTTTAATGCATACGAAGCTTATGCTAAATTATCTCAAGAATTATCTAATGAGGAAGATATTAGATTTAATGAAATGCAATCATTAAGACAAGAATTAGCTGAAATAAAAGCGTTTATAGGTATGGACGATACAATTGCATCTACATTAAATGCTGACGAAATAATTGTACCTGGAAAATATAATGCTAATAGTTCATCTACTGGTTTTCCTGAAACAAATAAAGAATATATGTTAGATGTATCATATTATGGAGACGACAATATTCTTCAAACAGCTTATGAAAAAGAATCAAATAATGTATATTATAGAAGTACATTAGCTATTACTTCTGGAGAACCTGAATGGAATAGTTGGACTTTATTAACATTACAATCTTGATTAAAGTGTAAATTAATAAAGTGAGGTGAACTTAAATAATGAGCGAAGTAATTATTAAACAAAGTGGATTTGTTACTGGAGATGCTTTATTAAATCCTATAGCATATGCCGGAGAAATGAATTCGAGAATTATAAATATTACACATCCAACTTTTGAAAACTGTCATTATCAATTAATTGTGATAAAAAATAATTATCCATATACTTTAGGTATAATAGATGGAGAAGTAATGCTTCCACCATCTTTAACAAATGTAGCTACCAAATTAGAATGTCAATTCGTTGCTATTAGAAATAATAGTGAAATAGATATTAATTCTAATAAGTGTGATTGTTATCCTGATTCTATGAATGATTGTGCACATATGATTTTTAAATCGGATTCATTCTATTTAAATGTAGCTCAAGGATTATCATTAAACGGTTTAACTCCAATTCCTCCTTATGAGCAATTGGTAGATATCTACAATAATATTTCTAAAGCTAAGTTAGCCGTTGAAAAAGCAAAAGTTGAAAATATGCAATTGCTAGAAACAATTAATCAAAAATTAGATGAATTACAACAAAACGGATATCTTTTAGATTTAGAAAAAGAAACTAAAGCACGTATTCAAGCTGATAATCAGTTACAAGAAAATATTGATGCTTTGAAAGATAATTAAGGAGGGTTTTAAATGCCGGACGTAAGAGATAACATCTTTTCATTTTTAGATGATTGGTATGGAAGATTAAATGATATTGTAGAAGATTTACAAGAACATGGTTTTGAAGTATTAACGTCTAATGCTGAATGGATTGATGTTTCAAAAGATGATAAAGAATATGTATTAAAACTTGGTGGTACTGAAAGAACGATTACTATTGATAAAATTGAAACATTAAATGAATCACTTAAACCTGTAACTGAAGGTGGAATATATCCGGTTGCACTGGTTGGTGGCGCAGATGATGCATTTTTAAAAGTGATTAATGAAATACTTGGTGGAAATATTACCGAAGTAGATAATTTAGAATTAATTCCAGCTTTAGGATTTGGCGGTTCTGGAAGATATTGGTATAGAGCATCTATTACGTTAGATGAAGATACAATTATTAATTTTATTTCTGAAGAATCTACACCCGAAGCTAAAAGATTATTGGATGCAGAAACATTAGTAATAAATCCATATTCTGATATTTCTATAGATTGTTCAGCAAACAGTGTTCAATATCAAGATGGAACTACTTTAGACGCATTAAGTGATTCAGATGCTGATATGAAAACTTTAGATAATGAATCAGATGCTATAGGTAATGCTATTATATCAAAATTAGTTGAAGCTGAAGATAAAATTATTGAAGTTTTAAAGCAATATGAAGATTCAGATGATGACGATTATATAGATGAATCATTAATTCCTATTAAAGAATGGCATGATGAAGATGAATGGGATGATGACGAATTAGCTTCTATTTACGGTGGAGATTCTAGAGATTCCCAAAAAGCAATTGCGGATGAAATGAAAGAATTATATTTAGATGAAGCATCTCATCCAAAACTTGGTAAAAGAGTAAAATCTCTTAAAGGTTGGAAAATTTATCAAGGTACTACTGATGAAGGAAATGAAATATTTAGATGTTTTACACCAGACGATGATAGACCAGCTGTAGGTTATGAGGATTGGGAATGTGAAACATTAGAACAAGCAATTTCTTGGATTGAAAATTATGACTTAGAAGAATCTAAGAAACCAACAAATGAATCTAATAAAGAAGATTTAACAAGTGTTTCTGAAGGTGATTCAAGTGATTCTAATGATGGTAAAATAGTTATTGAAAAAGATACTTTCGGTAATTATGAAGAAAACGTATTTACCGCTTTGGATAATATTGAAGTATTAGTTTCATCATATGAAGAAGTAAATTCTGATACATTAAAAAATTTAATTAGTAGAGTAGAAGAAGAATTAGATACTTTGAAAAAAATAAATATGAAATTAATAACTGGAATTAAACAATATACACTTTAAAATATTAAAAAGGACTGAATTTTAATCAGTCCTTTTTTATTTTTCACAAAAATAAATAATAAATTTAAGTAATGTTTATTATAATTAAATATAGAATAGAGGTGTGTTTGTTTATTTTATATTTTGTGTGAATGTTTATATTAAATTAAATATGTTTGATGTTAAAGTATTATTTAAAAACCTAAATAAAATTAAATAGAAGGTGTAAAATTCATGCAAGATATTGCCGGAGTCTTAAATGGTTTATCCGAAATAGAAAAACAACAGGTAATATCTATACTTGAAGACATGAAATCTGGAAAAAATAATACATATCAAAATTTAATCAATGATGTTTGGGATGAGGTTCCCGTAGATATAGATACTTTTATAGATGATGATAGATATATGAGAAACTATTTCTATCCAGATGGCAAATCATGTATAGTATATCCCCGTTGGAGAAAAGAATTAAAAGAAATTTTTGAAAATCCATATACATTTAGCGAAATCTGTTTTACCGGAGGTATAGGTTTAGGTAAATCAGAAGCTGCAAAATTAGGATTAGCTTACTTATCTTATAGATTGATGTGCTTAAAAAATCCACAATCTTTCTATAATAAACCGATAGGTAAGCCTATTGTTGTTTTATTTTTCAATAATACTAAAGAATTAGCTGAAAAGGTTTTATTACAACCTTTTATAGACATGCTTATAACATCTCCCTGGTTTTTAGAAAGAGGAAAAATCGTAGGTAGAGAACATATAAGATACATACCTGATAAAAACATTAGATTTGAAGCTGGTTCAAGAGATAGTCATGCTATTGGTCAAGATATATTTGCAGCTATACTTGATGAAATTAACTTTGCAGCTGGACAAGACGTATCTATGGAAAAATCTAAAATTATGAAAACATATGCTGCAATTAATACTCGTATTACAAACCGTTTCCGTGTAGAAGGATATGTACATGGAAAATTATTCATGGTCTCATCTAAAAAATCAGAATATGACTTTTTGGAACAATATGCTCAAAAAATGAAAGACCAATTAAATTTTTACATAGTAGATGATAAAGTTTGGAATATCGTTCCACCTGAAAAAACCGGTTATTCTGGAAAAATGTTTAATTTAGCTATAGGTGGAGACATATTACCTTCTAAAATTATTCCTGATAATGAAAATGTAGAAGATTATATTAAACAGGGCTATGAAATTATGGAAGTACCTGTTGAAGAAAAACAAAAATTCGTATTAGACATGGAACGCTCATTAATGGATATAGCGGCCGTGTCTATTAGTTATGTTACAAAATTTTTAAATTATAATATTATATCACAATGCTATTGTGAGGACGTTAATCCTTTTTCTCAAGAAATAATATCTACAGGTATCAAAGATGCTCTTGAGATTAAGGATTTTTTCAATTTAACTATGATTCCAAAAGATATACGAAAAAAGCCAACATTTATACATATAGATACTTCATTAACAGGAGACAGAACTGGTATCGGTGCAGTGTGTATGTTAGGAAAAGATAAAATAGAAAAATTTGATATGCAGGCTAACAAAATAATTAAAACTCATCAAACTATTTATAAACATATTTTTAATGTTGAAATCCAATGTCCTAAAAATTCTGAAATTAGTTTCCAAAAAACTCGAAATTTTATTATTTATTTACGACAGTGTGGATTCAATATATGCGGTATAACAACTGACGGATTCCAATCATCTGATACTCGTCAAATGTTATTATTAGAAGGATTTGAAAATGTAGATAGATTAAATTTTGAAAGAACTCCTGAAATTTATATGAATCTACGAAATGCATTTATTGAACAAAGGATTAAATTATTGAAACTACCAGCATTGGAAAGGGAATTATTAAGAGTAGAAAGAAATAATCAATCTGGAAAAATAAGTCATCCTGAAAATACAGGAGATGGTCACGGCGATGGTGCTGATGGTTTAGCTGGAGCATATTACAATGCGTTACTACACGAAGCAGAATATTCTGATACTCTAACTCATTTACATATGTTATCGCCTGCAGATGGAGATATTGATAAAGAAGAAATTTTAAAAATAGCTGCAGGTATGGTAAATTTACAATATGAAGAACAAATGCAAAGAAATACTCAACAACAGCAAAAACAAAATTCAGTAGAAAAACAATCGAATATGGCTAATTGGATTTTGTAAAAAGGAGGTGAAATGAAAAATGTATAAAAAATATCCAAAGGGTTTAAAACTTACTCCAGAAAAAGAACACTTAGTATTAGATAATTTAGGAATTGCTCATAAACTTACTCAAAAATGGTTTAACGGTGTATGCGACATCGAAGATATTAGACAGCAAGCGTATTTAACATTAGTAGATTGCGCTACTAAATATGACCCGGCTAGCGGTAATAAATTTAATACTTATGCATATGCGTGTATAGATATAGTATTAAATAATTACGTACAAAACTATAATAAAATAATCAACATTCCTGTAAATAAAATTTATAAAATATATAGATATTTACAATTACCTGAAGAAGAACGTGAAGCTTATAGAATACAAGCTAAAATTACTTTAGAAGATATTAAATTTTATTCTACATACGAAATAGTATCAATGGATGCTCAAGTTGTAGATGATTATGACGATGTTAGCAACTTTTATATGACAGAAGAAGATGGATACGAAAGAACAGCTGACAGACTGACTATTAGTAAAATTATCAAAAGTTTAAAGACATTAGTACCGGATGAAACTGAAAGATTAGTTTTTATTGAAGTCATTAAAGCTGATTTTGATAAAAAACTATATAAAGACATTGGTAAAGAATATGGACTTAAATTAAAAGACGTTTATGAAATAATAGAAAAATGTCAAAAAATAATGCAAGAACATAAGTCTGATTTTATATAAATATGGAAATATTTTTCGATTTATAATTGAAAGATATATTATTAAAACATAATGGAAACGTTTTGTAATGAAATATTATCCATTATGTTTTATAATGCTTTTGACTATAATTCAAAAATGTTTTTTCAATAAAATACAATCATAAAACATAGTTTTTAAAGGAGATGAAAAGTAAATGATTCTTTACAGTCAAGGATGTGTCAAATGTGACGTTTTAAAGAAAAAATTAGAACAAAAAGGTCTTTCCTTTACTATTGAGTCTAATAATTTTCAAAAATTAATTGACGCTGGAATAGACCACATGCCGGTATTAGAAGTAAATGGTGAATTACTTCAATTTAACGATGCTGTACAATATGTAAATAGTTTATAAGGAAAGGAATTGTAAAAATGGAGATTAATATTAATACTTACAAACCTTTCGTATCAGCAATGAATGATATGAAAGAAAAATATGGAGAAAAATTTGAATATTATAATGGTTTTCATAAAAGTCAATTATCATTAACTGAATTTATTGATAATTTTATAGATACTGATACAGTAGCAGATGCAACTATTGACCCAAATGCTAATTCCGCTACTAAAGATATCAGAACCTTGATGAATGATATGATGAAACCATTCCAAAAACTATTATGCTTTAATAAAATATTTTACGAGATGACCAAAAATTATGGTATTGAAACAGCTAGAAAATGGTTGGAATATGAATGGAATGGTTTATATTATTTGCATAATGCTTCTACATCTACATTCGTTCCCTATTGTTATGCTTACGATTTAGACGGAATTGTTGAAAAAGGATTGTATTTCTTAGATAATTTCGGTGCGGGTCCAGCTAAACATTTAACAACATTTAATAATCACGTTTTAGAATTTGTTAGCTGGGTATCTAATAGAAGTTCAGGCGCGGTAGGTTTACCATCTTATTTAATTTATTCTTTTTGGTTCTGGAAAAAAGATGTTGAAAATGGATTTTATTTAAAGAGTCCGGAATATTATAGAGACCAATCTTTCCAAGAAGTAATTTATAATTTAAATCAACCGTATTTAAGAATTACTGAATCAACTTTTAGTAATTTTACAATTATGGATAGAGAATATCTTGTGGAAATTTTTGGTGGTAGAGAATATCCTGACGGAACTTTTGTAATTGACTATATTGATGAACTTATTGAATATCAAAAAGCTTTTATGAAAGTTGTATCAAAAGTAAGATATGAACGCATGATGACATTCCCAGTGTTGACTTTTAGTCTTCTCTTCCAAAATGGAAAATTTGTAGATGAAGAATTTGCTAAATGGTGTGTAGAACATAATATGGAATGGAATGATTCAAACTTCTATGTAGGAAATGATGTAACATCACTTTCATCTTGTTGTAGATTAATTAATAATTTTGATGATATGAATAAAGCTAAAAAAGCTAAAGGATTTATAAATTCAATTGGTGGTACTTCATTACAAGTTGGTTCTACTCAGGTTAATACCATTAATCTTGCTAGAATTGCAAAAATGGTTAAATGTTATAATTGCTCATCTATTGAAGAAGAAATGAATTTGTATTTAGAAATGTTAACCGAATATCAAGAACTTTCAATGAAAGTATTACATGTAATTAGAAACATTATTAGAAGAAATGTTGAAAAAGGACTTCTTCCAAATTATACTCATAGATTAGTTCAGTTAGAAAATCAGTTTATGACTCAAGGTATTACCGCTATATATGAAACCATGAGAGAATTTGATTTAATTGAAGAAGATGAATTTGGAAATAAAGATTATTCTCCATTAGGATATGAATTCGCTGGAACTATTTTAGATACAATTCAAAAAAATATTGACGAATTTACTGAAGATAAAGATTATTCGATTAACATTGAAAACGTACCTGGAGAGAATGCAAATGCTAAAATTTGCAATAAAGATACGGATTTATTTAGCACAGACCTTTATAAAGTGTTATTTGATTAAATAAATCGATGTTTATAAAAGAATTATATTAGTTATAAAGGAGATTTCACTATGCAATTAGTTGAATATAAAAATAAAGGTAAATTTGATGATGACTTTATATACGGAAATCAATGGATTCCGTTGATGGAAAAGGTAACATTACAAGATAAGATAAGATTAGGTTCTGAATTAGATAAAAGATGCTCAGGTGGACAAATTAGTCATATTAATATTCAATCTCGTTTTCCAAACTTTGAATCTGCTTGGGAATTAACAAATGAGATTGCTAATAAAGGTGTTATTTATTTTGCATTTAATATGAAAATAAACGTATGTGAAGATGAACATGCTTTTGTAGGTACACATTGTAAATGTGGTAAAACTGCTGTGAATCAATTTACAAGAGTTGTAGGATTTTTAACACCTAAATCTTCTTATTCAGCTCCAAGAAAAAGAGAATTCGAAGCAAGACGCTGGTATAATGTAGTAGATTAATAAATGATTGTGAGGGAAATATCTTTTGTAAATGTAAATATTTAACAATAAATATATTTCCCTCACATTTTATTAAAATATTAAGAAAAGAGAATAAGATATGCACAAAACTGAACAAAAAATTTATTCTAAAAAGAGTTGTCAAAAATTAATTTTAAAATGTGTAATGAAATTAATTTTAAAAGGTTGTAATTTAAACGATAATAATACTTTTAAACAGTCTGTTAAAAAACTGTTAATAACTAATGATTATGATAATGAGTCTATATTTAAACATTTAGAATCGATGGTTACTTCACAAATTAAAAGTTGTATCGATTTTGCAAAAAAGAATATTGAAAAATATAATTATACTAAAGAATATGAAATAATTGTAGATGAGTTAGACTTGAAATCATTTAAAAGTATTAAAAAGAATGAAGACGAGACTTTAAAGAATGATAATGATAAATCTAATCCAATTAATAATATAATATCAATACTTGAATGTTTTAGAAGAGATAATTTAATGATTAGATTTTAATTATATAAATTATACAGAAATATTTAACAAGAAATAGAGGGTAACGTAATGAGTCAAAAAGGGTCTTTAGTAAAAGGTATTTCTGCAGAAATGCAGGACATGATTTTGTCAATTTTAATTTTTGATAAAGACATGTACGATGCTACAAGAGATGTAATGTCTGAACATTTCTTTTATGGAGAAGAATATAAAACTTTATATAAAGCGTTAGCTCAATTTCATAAAACAAATAAAGCTGCTCCAAGTTTAAAAGATATGATGATTAATGTATCATTATTAGTAGCTAATTCTAACGATGTTATTAAAACTAAATCAGTATTAAAACAATTACATGCTGATTACATCGATGAATATGGAGCAAAAGAAGATTCTGTTAAAAGAAATTATTTTGAAGAATTTGTTAAAAGAAATGGAGCTGAATATTGTTTTTCGACAATTATTCAAGATGCAAAAAATGATGACGGTATAGATTGGGGTAAAGTTATTCCTAAATTTAAAGAATATACCGACTTTACAATAGTTAACGTAAAACCATTTAATATGGGAAATATTGACGGACTTGACGAAATAAGAGAAGAAGCTCTTGGTTCTCTTGATTCTACTCGTAAAATAAGATTTTTCTTAGAAGAAATAAATAAATTATTTAATCATAAAGCATTAATTCCTGGAACATTAACAATGATTTCGGCAGCTCCGGGTACAGGTAAAACATTAACACTCGTAAATCAAGGTATACAAGCAACTATGGACGGGTTTACAAATTTACATATATTTTTAGGAGACTTGAATAAATACGATGCTGATTTAAGATATTTATCTAATTATTCTAAAAAGAATCTTAATGATATATTGCAAATGACTGTTGATGAACAGAAAGATTTGCAAAGAGATTTAAATAATGTAGGAGAAACAAAAGGAGCTCTGGAAAAGAATTGGTTATTCCCATTACCGTCTGGGGTTTATAATGTACAACAATTATGTAATGAAATATTAAGTATACAGTTAAAATATAATGTTCATTTTGACCAGATTATTGTAGATTATGATGCTAATATAAAACCAAACAGTGATAGCATGTACGATGCTGGTGGTGAAGTATATAATTATTTGAGAGAATTTGGTATAAAAAATAAATCAGTAATGATAGTTGCATCTCAACCGAAAATTACTTTTTATACTCAAGAAATTTTAACATTAGATTCTGCATCCGAAAGTTCAATGAAACAACATATAGTAGATACAATGATAACTATTGGAAAACCTGGAAAAATAGAAGCTCCAATCGGAATGATGTATATAGCAAAAAATAGAAATGGATTATCTAATAGACGTGTTCCATTATATATTGATGGCTCGAAGCAAACAGTTAGTGTTATATCTAATGATGAATATGATAGAATTAAAAGAGATGCAATAAATGAACAATAATGTGAATACCTATAGCCTTCAGATTTAAATTAATCTGAAGGTTCTTTATTTATAATTAAAATAAAAATATAATAATTTGTTTAAAAAAGGAGGGCTGAAACTATGGCAATTGAAAATTGTGGATGTGGTGGAAATACGTTAGATAGATTTTATTCTTTATTTGTATGTGACCACGCTAATTGTGCAGAATGTCATTGGACTAATAATAAATGTTGTAATGGATGCTATTCAGATACCTCTTCAGATTCAAATTGTGATTCAAAATGTTTAAATTATTACGATATAAAAATGCAAAATGTCATTTCATCAAAAATAAAAGCATTTGGATATTGTGATAATCATAGAGCTTTAGGAGTACAATTTGTAGACGGTACTAAAAAATTATTTTTAAATGTTGATAAACAAATATATGAAGATTTAGTAGCATTAAATAAAGATACATTATTTATGTATTTAGAACAAAACGTATGTACGGATTATAATCAATGCATAGAAATTCCGTAAAAGAGGAGATAATGAAATATGGGATTATTCGATAGATTAACTGGAAGAACTAAACAAATGGAAGCTGTTAGAATTAAACATAATCAAGATGATGCAAATAATCTTTATTATGACCCTAAAGCTACAGCTAAAGATATCTCTTCTGAATCAGACGATATTCTTAATATGAATGAAATTAATAAATTTAGATTATTAAAAACTGATAGAAGTGAAAGATATCAATCATTCGATTTAATGGCTCAAGATTCTAGAATAGCGTCTATTTTAAATATGTACGCTGATGACTGTACACAATATAATCAGTCTGGTAAAGTTATATGGGCTGAATCATCAGACCCAAACTGTGCAGATTTTGCAAATAGAATAATTGATAATTTACAATTAAATAAGTACGCGCGTACACATATTTACTCTTTATGTAAATATGGCGATTGTTATTTACAATTATTTTATGATGATGAAATAAACAATCCAGATGAAAATAATTTTGGTTATAAACGAGGTAGAGGAGCTAGCTTAGAAGAAAGAGTTGAAATGGTAAGAAATCCAGCTTCTTTATTTGATTTAAAGAAACATGGTAAAACTGCATATTATGTTAGTGTAAAATCTACTGATGAAAAATACGATAATGTTTCTCAAAAATTAATGCAATATCATTATTATGAAAAAGAAGGAGATATGGTATTACCTCCGGATAAATACATTCATATATCTATAAATGATGCGTATACAAGATTTCCTAATAAATATATTCTTACTAACACTCAAACTGGAGAAGAAGAAAGTTATTTAGTAGATGAAGGTTCATCTATTTTAGCTAATGTATTTAAAGTTTGGAGTGAATTAAATCTTTTAGAAGATTCTGTACTTTTAAATAGATTATCTAAATCCGCTATTATTCGTTTAATTCAAATAGAAGTTGGTAATACTGATGATAATGATGTACAAGAAATTTTAAAAACTTTAAGAGATAAAATTTCAAGAACACGTTATTTTGATAAAGGTTCTGGAGATTATAAAAATCAAGTAAATCCAGGTCCATTAGAGAATATCATATATCATGCAACTCATAAAGGTAATGGAACTATTAGTCATTCAACTATTGGTGGAGATGTAGATGTTAAAGCATTAGCAGATTTAGACCATTTTCTTGAAAAATTAGCTCAAGGTTTAAATACTCCATTAGCGTATGTTAAACAAACCAACGATGATGGTGGTGGATTATCAGCTGGTACATCTTTAACAAAGTTTGATGCGAGATATGGTAGAACATTAAAAAGAATTCAAAACGCTTACATATATGGTATAGTGGATTTAATAAATGTATTTGCATATAAACGTGGCGTTACTGAATATATGAATAACTTTACAATTAAAATGGTATCACCTTCAGCTGTTGAAGATAATGAACGTGATGAAAAATTAAAAAATCATACAGATATGATTAGAGATTTAATGGATATTCTTAATAATTTAGAAGATGCTTATGAAGTACAAACTAAAAAAGAAATCCTTAATTATATGATTCAAACATTACTTCAAGATAATGGTTTAAATGAAATACTCGCAAAAGATATGGAAGACGAAAAAAATAATCCAATTCCTGAAGAAGCTCAAGAAACTATGGATGTTAATGATGAGGTAGAGATATAATGACTTTCACAAAACAAGAAATGTTACAAATGTTAGAAAAAATAAAAAATGAACATAAGGTAAATATTAATAAGTATATCGACGATGTTATAACTCATGATATTCCTTCTGAGTCATTGAAATTTATTAATTTATATATTCCTTTAAAAGATTTAGGAGTATTTAATTTAATTTATTCTAAACGTCACAAGACACCTTTATTTAATAATATAGCTAAAAGACAAATAGATAACTACCAAAAATCTATTTGTCTTGGTAGCTTATTAACTCAAATGATGTGTTATGTTGAGAAAACCAAGGATGATGTAGTAAAACATTCTAGTTTTATAGGAGCTAATTCAATAGTTGAAGCGTTAAACGAATATTTTACTTATGGTACATTTGATAAAATAAATGTAGTATATAATGAAATTTCAGAATTATTTAAATATTTATTTAATAAGGATGGTGAGATATAAATGGCTATTAAATTCGATAAAATCATTACTGAAGAAATTATTCATGATGATGATTCTATATTAACACCGTTATACGGAAAAATAAAAGTTGTAGACAATGTTGATTGTAATAAATATACGTACTTTGATACTGTTGAAGGATACGATTTATTTGTATCAGAAACAGCTGACGATACTTTAGCCGTAAAAGCTGAAAGTGAAGAAGCTACAACCGAAGATAAATTAGTGAAAGATGTTCAAAATATTCAAAATAATTACGACGTAGATTTAGTAAAATATGATGGAGTTATGTCTACTGTAATTATCAAAGTATTAGAAAATAAAACCGACGTTTTAGATAAAATAGAAGAAGAATTTAAAGATGATAAGTTTTATGAAGTTAAACGTATAACTCCTCAAGTATTATTTTTAGAAATAGTAGATATAGATATTCAATTAGAAGATAACAGTCCTTTAGATAAATTAAGTGACCAAGATATGAAAAATGTTATTACAAAAGCTGGCGTAAAATTAAGTGGTACTGAAAATAAAGAAAGATTAAAAGGTATCATGCAAGGAGTTTTATCAACAGCTAAATAAATAATATAGAGAGGAGAATAAAATAATGCAATTAGAATTAAAAATTGAATCTAATTCACCGTTTTGGTTAATAGGTGCTGGAAAAAATGGAACATTTTCCGGTTCTAATACAAATATTCCTTGTTTTGCAAAATCTATTAAAAAACAAAAAGAATTAGCAAGTCAGATTTTTAAAAATAACAACGATGTATTAGAAGTATATTTATTAACAGGTGTTCAATGGGATAATATGCCTTCTGGACGTAAAGAAGAATTAGGTTATATAAAAAATAAAGGTAAAATGATTTTATCAAAAGACCAATTAAATGAAGGTGATTACCCTAAAGGTGTATCTAGAGACCCTCTTCCTAAAAATGGAGTAAAAACATATACCTCTGTAGCTACAGCTTTAGAAGGTAAAGGAGATGAAAAAATGAAATTAGAATTAAATGATGAAAAAATTGTAAAAGAAGAATTAACATCAGTTGATGATATTTCTGAAGATTTACAAGATAGATTTTTTACAACTATGGGTGACGGTAGACCTGAAATGTTTAAAAAATTTACTAAAGACGAATTAAAGTTATTTGCTGACTTTGTAAAACAGTTACCTAAAGAAGAAATTACAGACCTTGAAAGAAGTTTAGTATTGGTAGCTATTAGTCTTGCTCACGGTGACGATTTAACTGTAGAGTCTATTGAAAAACCAACTACCGAATCAACTCAAGATTTAATTGATAAATACGAAATAGATGTAGATGCTTTAAAAGCTGACGGTTACGATTTAGTAGTATTTAGATGTCCAAATTGTGCAGAAGATTTGAAAGAATATAATCCATATGTTTACGATGATGGAAAAGAAATACCGTTAGATAAAATTAAGATAATTGAAGTAGAGGAACACGATATAGATTGTGAAAATGCTGAAGATAATATGTATGCAGACCCACAAAAAATGGCTCCTATTCAATTATTTAAATATTCGAAAATAGATGTTGTAAAAGAATCTAAAATTGTAACTCCAGTTGGCAATCCTCAGACAGCTTCAAGCTTTGTAAATATTGATGTAGATTTAGACCACATGGAAGTTTCTGATTTTATAGTAAGATTAGCGCAAGCTATTCGTTCAGAACAAACATCAGTTCTTGAATATGTAGCATTACGTTCTGCTAATGGAATTACAAATGAGGAAAGAGCTAATATTGATGCTATTATTGAAGAAGAGAAAAATCATATGGTTGCATTTACAACAATGCTTTACAAACAATTATTAACAAATCATAAACAAAATGTAGATGGTGCTAATGAGGAATTTACTCTTCCTACTTTCGGAACTGAAATTTTCGATAATTCAGAAGATGGAAAACTTACAGAATCTATTGCTACTACTGTTGAAAAATTAGCAGTTAAAGAAGCTGGCGTAAGAATGTCTGATGAATACTTTATTGGAAACAATGAAGACGGAAGAATGTATCACGGTTTGGGAGTAGCAATGGATGTTATTAGAAAAGCTATATCTTCATCCGGTGAACAAGTTGTAATTCAGAATGTAACTCTTGCTGATTCTGTAAAAGAAGATTTAGATGTAAAATTAGATGGAGAAACAATGTCTCAAACTCAATGGGATGTAGTAGTTGATGTTGATTATGATGAAGACTTTCATTTACAGGTTCTCAATAATGTAACTAACGCTATTGAAGAATTAAATAAAGTTACAAGTTCTGAACATTATGGAATTGCAACAGATAAATATACATTAGGCGGAGGCAAATTTAATTTTGTAATTATTACAAAAAATGCATTTACTGGAAATGTTACTGAAGAATTTGTTGCTAATTTATGTGATAAATTATTTGAAAGAGCTTCAAGTTACGAATATTATATCAAACGAGCTTAAGGAGGTAATATATTATGATACAATATCATGATACATTAAATCCTAAGCTTTGGGAAAACAACTCTTTAAAACCAGATATAAAAGCTAAATTATTAGAAATATATCAAGCATTTATTTCTAAATTGAAGGAAAATGAAATTCCAATAGATGTAATAGACGTATTACTTTTAGGTTCTAACGCAGCGTATAACTATACTGACGATTCAGATATAGATTTACACATTATAACTGATTTTTCAGATTTACCATTAAATGATACTTTAACTCAAATTTTTTATAATAATGAAAAATCTAAATTTAACGATGACTACGATATTACAATAAAAGGTTTACCAGTTGAAGTATATATAGAAGATGTAAATGCTGGAAACATGACCGAAGGTGTTTATAGTTTATTACAAGATAAATGGATTAAATTTCCTCAACATAATCCTCCAAAAGAGGTTGAATATACAAAATTATTAGATGTATATAGAGAAAAAATATCAAATGCTTTAAATTCTAATTCTTCTGAAAAAATTAAAGAAACTATTAATGAAATTAAAATGCTTCGTAAAGTTTCATTAATGGACGGTGGAATTTATTCAAAAGGCAATTTAGTATTTAAAGAATTAAGAAATGATGGGTCTATAGATAATCTTTATACGAAATTACATGAATTAGTATCACAAGAATTATCTTTAGAAACATTAAAAAGAAGTGAGGTATAAATTATGAATTTATTTGAAAACTTACAAACAATGAATAAGGTTGAAGAAGCTACTGAATTAAGAGTTATTTCAGGTCCCGATGTATGGGCTTGGCAGGGTGCTAATAATTTTACAGATGGCTCTAAACCAATGATTGCTGATGGTACAGAGGCTACTATAATTGTATCTGGTCCCGATACATCAGATGAAAGTGGAGCTATAGTTGCAATATACTATGGTGAAGAAGGAACTAATTGGGGATTCAAACATTATGAAACAAAAGCAGATGCGATTGCCGCTGCAAAAGAATTATTACCTTTAATCGATACTCAGATTAACGATGATGATTTAGTTGATAAAGGTTTTACATTAGTGTAATTAAATAATTTCATAAACAAAACTCTAAAGCTTCTAAATGTGAAAATGTTTGGAAGCTTTAGTTTTTACATTTAATTAAAATAAAAATATAAATGTAATGTAATATAAAGTAGGTGATTAATAATTATGTTAAGAACTGATGCAAATACATACGATGTATTCTGTATGGAAAATTCTTTATCATATCTCGGAGAAGATAATAAAGAAAATACAGATAAATCAGTAGAAGGTAATCCTGTTTCAGATGAGATTATCGAAAATAGTAAGCTTAAAGGAATTATTGGAAAAATCGGTGGTATTGGTGCTGATTCTAATGAAAAAACAAGAAATGGCAGAAGATATCCTTTAGAACTCTGGCAAAATGTAGAAAAGTCAGAATATTTTATTGAGGGTATGGCTAATAGGTCTATCATCGGTGAAGCTGACCATCCGCAAGAAAGAGTTGACTATTCGGTAACCGAAGGTGCTGTTGTATTAACTAAATATGAAATTCAAGATGACGGTCGCGTTTATACTGAATTTGATATTTTAGATACAATTCCTGGTAGAACAGTTAAAACATATTTCGATGCTGGATGTAGATTAGGTGTTTCATCTCGTGGTTTAGGTGAAGAAATTATGCTTGAAGGCGAGAAAATAATCGACCCAGATACTTATCAATTTTATTGTTTTGACGTAGTTGCATTCCCAGCTGTTAAAACAGCTCGTATGGAATTATTAGAATCTACATCTAATAAGAAACAAACTCTTATTAATTCTATTACTTCTGAAATTAAAAAATGTAAATCATTAGATGAAGTAATGTTTGTAGAATCTATGTCAAAAGGTGTAGATTTATATTTAGATGAAATTAAAGAAGCTGTAGAAGTAAGACGTCAAGAATTATCTGAATCTACAGAAGAGGATAAAACTAAAGAATTAGCTAAATCGATTGTTGATAAAATCGATAAAAAAGAAAATAAAACCACACAAGATTCTCAATTATCAGACTTTTTAAAAGCTTGGTTAGGAGAATCAAAAGAAAATATTTCCTCTTTATTAGCTCAATTAAAAGAAAGTATGACAGATGGTTATACTGGAAAAAATTGGCAAGACGTTGTAGATAAATTAGAGCAAGATGGTTATAAAGTAGATGCTGCATATATATCTCAAAAACCTCAAAATGAAGAAGAAGTGATTATGTATAAAGATGGTAAATCTTATATAGCTTCTGTAAATAAATATTCTGATGGTGGTTTTGAAATCCTTAGAGATACAATTAAAGAGGAAAATAATAAAATAAAAATATCAGGACCTAAAAATATTTCTGATGAAGATACGCCGGAAGTACAAGATAGTGAACCTGATAAAGAATTAGAAATTTTAGCAGAGCTTCAAGAAGAAGTAAAAACTAAAAATTCTAATATAGAATCATTAAATAAACAATTAGAACAGAAAACATCTACGATTAAGAATTTAGTTGCGAAAGTTCATAATCAAGATGTTACTTTACAAGAAAATGCTAAACTGATTGGTGAATTGAAACTTGAAGCTTCCAAAGTGCCCGTTTTGGAATCTGAAAAAAGTTCATTAGCTAATCAACTTGATGCAAAAGTTGAAGAAGTATCTACTATTAATAAAAAGTATGAAAAACTTCAAGCTGTAAACAAAGAATTTTCTGGAATGTTAGAAAATTTAAATACTAAATATGTTTCAACATTAGAAGATAATAAAGCTCTTAAAGGGACTATTAATTCTTTGGAACATACTACTGATTCACTTAAATCTTCTAATAAAAAACTTCAGGAATCCGTTGAAAGTGAAAAAGTTAATAGTACTAAAGTAGATACATTAACTGAAAGTATTAATGCTCTTAAAATTGAAAATGAGAATTTAGTAAAAAACATTGCATCTGTTGAAGATAATAATTCAAAGTTAATGACTGAGAATAAAAATTTAACAAATGCAAATGCAGAACTTAAATCTCTCTATAAATCATCATTAGATAAGTATATTGAAGCAATATGTATTAAATTCAATCTTAAAGAATCCACTTTAAGAAGATTACTTGGTGAATCTTATACTATTGAAGATGTTGATAAAATTTCATCAGAGTTAGTAGATAACATCAGTAAAATGAATTCTTTACCTTTTGCTAATGTAGTTCCTAATAGACAAATTGTTTATGAAAATGTGGGACTTAAAAATGAAAACGATTCTTCAACTAAAGAGATGGAAGATACTTTTACATTTTTAGTTGAAAGTAAAAATTAAATAAAAATGAAAGGACTGTATTTTTTATGAGTTATATGGAAAATCAGAAAACAGCTCAATTGCTTAAGAAATATGATTCAAGAATTAAACTTTCTGAGTTAACTGAAGCAGTTAACCGCGGTTTAATCGACCAGAGTGAAGTTGAAAAGGCTATTAAAGAAAAGAAACTTGAGTCTCTTCGTTCACCTGTTACTTTCTCTCCTGAGAGAAAAATCATGCTCGCTCAGTGTTTAGAAAACGTATCAGATAGATTAGCTTATTTAGAAGCTACTAATCCTATGGCACTTGGTGCTTATAAGAGATACGCTCTCGATATTACAAACGCTGTAACAGCTAACTTAATTGCTCCTGAATTAGTTGGTACACATACTCTTGAAGGTAGAAATGGTATCGTTAGATACTTCAATTTCAACTACGGTAGAGATAAGGGTGCTACTAAGAAGGGTGATACATTTAATAGTTCACTCAACATGCCTGCAAATGACCCATACTACGCTTCTAATTTAGTAGATGGTGAAGTAGTTAAGTTAAATGCAGAAGGTGTTGCATTCTTAAAGTGGGCTCCTATTAAATTAGCTACATTCTCAGTTGTTGAAGAAGGCGTAGCTGGTCCTGCTTCTATCGCTGATAACTTTGGTGCTATCACAGGTACTCTTACAGGTACAATTCTTCCTTCTGGTAAACTTACTATTGAAGGTGGAGCTGATAAGTCTGTAGTAGTTACTTACAGATATGATAACGAAGTTGTTCGTGATGATGGTTCTCAGTTTGCACATGATGGTGTTTACGGTGGCGCAGCATTTAACAACATTCCTACTGCTGAAGTAGAAGTTGGTGCAGTTCCTGTATTTGCTGAAGTATATCCAATGAACGCTACATGGTCAACAATGGCTGAGTATGACTTAATGAAGGAAACTAAGATGAGCATGAGAGATATTCTCCAGACTCAAATTATTGGTGAACTTCAGAGAGAAGTGGACAACAAGATTATCACTCAGTTACATGCTGCAGCTGATGCTTCTAGTCCTATTACTTGGTCTGAAACTCCTAGCGTAGGTGTATCTCCTGATGCTCACTACAATGGATTAAGAATTGAACTTAATAAAGCTTCTAAGAAAATCCGTCAGGCAAGCAATAAGTATTCAGCTAACTATGTAGTAGCTGGTACTCAGGCTTCTGCTGATATGGAATGTATCACAGGATTCAAAGCTGCTAATACAAATCAGGTTCCTGGTTCAAGATTAGTTGGTGAATTACCTGGTGGTATGAAACTTTATGAAACAACAGCTCTTGGCGAATATGACTTCTTCGAAGGATTTAAGTCTAATAACGTTATTGAAGCTGGTGCATTCTATTGCCCATACATGCCTGTAACTTCATTAGGAATGATTCAGACAGGTGATATGAGAAATAGAGAAGGATTTGCTACTTCTTATGCATTCACTGTTGTAAATAGCAAACTTTATCAGAAGGGTTCTATCATTCCTGAATAATTTATAAAAGTATAATTTTATGGTCCTCTATTGAGGAAACTTTATAGAGGACCAATTATATAATATAAATGTTGGAATAATAAATCCTATTATAAATAAATTATGGAAGGATGTTTTATATGAGCGCTATTGCTTTTGATTATACAGGTACTCCTGTTACTATCACTATCAAAAACGTTATCGACCCTGCTTGCTATAAAGCTTGCGATGCTGGTACTCCAGTTCAGAAGGTTGAAGTTAAGTATAGTGAAATTGCTGACAAACCTTGTGTTAAATTTGATTATATTTTCGAAGCTGATGGTTCATTTAAGAAAGATGGAGACGGTGATATCGTAGTTCTTGCTCATCAGAAGTTTAAGAACACAGATAGAAAAGTTCCTGCTTATAGAACTTTCAACGGTAAGACTCTTAAAGCTGGTGAATCTGTTGCATTCACAACTTCTAATAAAGACGAAATCGTTTTCTATGAAAAAGTTGCTGAAGCATTTGGTGCTACCACAGTTGATGGTCTTAAATATACTGGCGGAGAGTTAGATTTAACAATCGCTCCTGCAGCTGGTGAGTAATCGATATAATTTAATATTAATTTGACTCGATAACACTTGAGGGTGTGAGAATATGATGTATTATTAGCATTCTCACCCCTCATTTTATTATATTTAAGGAGATTTTATTTAACATGAAATATTATATTAAAGTTAAAAATATTTTAGGCAAGAATAAAGAGATAACATTATTAAATGGTGATAAATATCTTTTAAAAAATAAAGATGAAAAAATAATCGGTGAATATTCAGAAGATGCAAAACCGGTTATATTTAAATTATTAAAAACTGGTTTTGAAGTATCTAAAATTTTAGAAGAAAATATAAAAGATTATATGAAAATAGAAACTATCCCAGAAATCACTAAAACCTCTTCTAAGATTAAAAAAGAAACAATTAATGAAACTAATAACATTAATGAAGAAAAACCTAAAAAGAGGAGAGGAAGACCTCCTAAGAATAAATAATAGAAAAGAGGTGTGCATATGAAAAAAGGTTGGCAATTGGAGGATTATGTAAATTACGTAAAAATTCAATTAGGTGCACCCACAGTTTCTTTAGCATGTGAAGAAAATATTCCTTTTATTGTAGAAAAAGTAGCATTTGAAGATTTAAAAAATTATATGCAAACTACTCATTATTTATCATGTGCATACGCACCTGCTATAGACCTTGAAGGTAAAGGTGTAGCGAATGTTAAAAAGGTTTTAAGAAATAGAAATAATAATATGACTATTACTGGTATGGACACTAACATGTTTATTTATCAAACTCAAGGTCAATACGGTATGAATCAATGGGCTAAAGACCAAATTACTTATAATTTACTTATAAATCAAGTAAGAAATTCTCTTAGTACAGATATGGATTTTCAATATGATAAAGTAAATGAAAAGTTATATTTATATGCTCAATATCCAATACCATCACAAATCACCATATTATATGTTCCAGAATTTACTAGTGTAGATGAAATATATGTTCCATATTGGATGTCATATTTAAAACGATTAGCTGTAGCCTATACTAAAGAAACAGAAGGTCGTATTCGTAGTAAATATACATTAAATTCAGCTACTTATAATCTCGATGGTAACACTTTATTGTCAGAAGCTCAATCTGAATTAGCTCAGATAAGAAGTGAATTAAATGAAAACATTAACTTAAATCATACTATCAGTTAAAAATGAAAATAAGTTAGTAAAACATTTATTTTACTAACTACTTTAAAAACCTTAGTAAAATTATTGTTTTGCTATTTAAATATATTTAAAATAAAATTATAAATATTTAATTTATAATTAAAGAAGGTGAAATAATGATTAAGGTGGTTGAAAGTATAGATACTAATTCATTAAAACCTAATGTTCAAACAGTTATTGATGAACTTATGACACCTTTAGCAGATAATGTAATAGTTACATATATTGATGAAACAATGATGCCTGACGAATTATCTGTAGAATTTGCATGGGAATATAAACCAGGTAATGAAGAATATATTGGTACTTGGGAAATAAATATGAATAAAGAAAATGTTGCAAATTATACAAATTATATTAAAGACATATCTGCTGAAATTCAAGAAGCTTATGCATATATTGATAATATAAAAGCATAATTTAAGTAGATATATTGAAAGGAGACATAAAAATGAGTAATGTAAGTGCTTTATTTGAAAATTTAATGACTTATAATGAGTCTAATGCAACAAAGAAAACAGACGTTAAAAAAGTTGTAAAAGAAAGCGATACTACTCTTCTTAATCTTACTGTAGAATTACCTGCAGAAAAAGAAGAAATTGCTCCAGAAGATGTTAAAGTTAACGTTGGAGTAATGAACGTTGAACAGGATGACGTACCAGAAGGTGCAGAGGTTCCTGAAAATCCAGATGTTGAAGATGATGAAATAATCATTGACGAACCTAAAGATGTAACACCTGATACTGAAGAACCTGTAGATAATGATGACGATGATACTAAGAAAAAAGATGATTCCAAAGAAGAAGCTTTAAGACTTAGAAAAGAAGCTATTCGTCAAAAGAGACTTGAAGCGAAAGCTTTAAGAGAAGCTAAAAATGATGACGAAAATAAAGAATGTACAGGCAAAGAAGATTGCACGTGCGAATCTTGTAAAGCTAAAGTTGAAAAAGTAGATGTAGAAACAGCAAAAGCTAATATTCGTGAAAGAGTAGCTAATGCTAAACCTGCTGAAGAATGTTTAGAAAAAACAGTTAAAAAAGAGTCTTTAATGCATTTAGATACAAAATCATTAAATAAATTATTTACTGAATTTGTAAAAGAAAACTATAAAAACATTGATAAAGTAGTAATTACAAAAGCAATGTTAGAAAATAGAATGCTTAAAGTTGAAGGTATAATTACAAATGTTGATGGTGAATCTGCAAATATTTCTCTTACTAATAGAGGATTTAATCCTGCTAAATTAGAAAATAAGAGATTTATAATGGATTTTAAAGATACATCTGGTACTTTTGGCGTAGTTAAAGAATCTCTTAAACAGCCGTTCGTATTTACATGTGCTTTAAAAGAGGGAGTTTTAACTTTTGAAGAGTTAAAATATTCTTATAAAACAATGGTTGAATCTAAAACTTGTGAAGTATCTGGTAAATGTACATTAACAGAATCTGTAGAAGTAAAAAATGAAAATGCAGACCAAGTTAAAAAATTCAATGAAATTGTTGAAAAGATTAAAGCTGCAAAAACAGCTAACGATTTAATCGCTTGTAAAGATGAAATGGATGAATCTAATATAGGTGATACATTGTTATCAGCTGCTCAAATGGTTTGGGATGATGTTAATTCCAGAATGAGAGCTCAGTAATTTAAAATTTTAAATGGGAGGAAAATTATAATGGGATTATTGACTGGTGAAGATTCTAAACTTTTTAGACAATTTTTTAAAGAAGTGGCTAAATTACGAGGCATTTCTGTAAATTATGTTTATCCAGTTGACGAGGAAACTTCTATTCATGGTCAAATATTTCCTGAATTTTCCTCCATTTATGAGTTAGATATAATTTTTGAATCAACACCAAAAATTAAAACACTTAAAAACTATGGATGGGTAAGTGAAGATAATTCCGATAAACCATATATAGCTTTTTTACCATATGATACTCCTCATATTCAAACAAAAGCCCGTCTTAAATTATTTCCAATAGGTAGTGAAAAAAACGGGAAATGGTTTGAAATTACAGATATTAACGAATCTATTGAATTCCCAGATGCGTATATTTGTAGATTAGCTCCAGTTTATGTAAATGAAAAAGAAAAACTTGATTATGAACAAACAAATCATAATTATATTGAAGGAGATAATCAACCAGATGAAAATACTACGCATAATGTAGAAATTAATAAAGATTTAGAAGAATCTGCTAAAAAAGTTATAGAAGCAAATAAAAAGGAATCTAAAAACTTTACCTATCTAAATATATAAAGGAGGACATATATATGAGTTTATTGTTTGAAAATCTTCAAGCGATGAATGAAGCTGAAAAGCTTGAAGAAAAAAATGCTATTAACCCTCAAACTTATATAGCGATTAAAAGAGCTCTTAATAAAGAAAATATCTATAAAGATAAATTCTTTTTAAATACAGACGTACCTGAACATAGCTCAGATAGCTTTAGATTCTTTATGCATTTAAAATGTGCATTTATGGATAAAGTTAGAGATTGGGAATTAAGTCAGGGAAGAAACGGCGTAGGCGTAACTGTTGGTAACTTTATTGTAAATATTATTGATGAAACTATTGATTTTAAATGGGATTATCAAACAGCTGAAGAAACAATGAAAAGAATCATGTATAATTTACCTGATTTAGATGAAGCTGAAGTTACTAAAATTATAGAAGCAGGTATAGAAAACGTTAAAAAATTGTTTGGTCAAAAGAATTTCTATTATAGATTAACTAATAAACGCGGTAACGAAAATAGATGGGACAATTTCAATATTAAAGACGAAGAAGTTGAACCTAAAGTAGAAGATGCTGAACCTCTTACAGAAGATTTTGATAAATCTATGCCTACTTGGCTTATGAAAGCTATTAGACAAAATAATGCTGCAAAAGGTACCGGTTATTCACTTTATCCATTAGATACCATGAAATGGGAAATTACAGCTCCTCCAATTTCAGGTAAATTACCAACTCAGTGGGGCGATGATAGTACTGTTATTGCTGTTTTAATAGATATTTCTGGAGAAGATAGAAAAGGTGATTATTTAGTATACTCACCATTACTTAGAATCAACAACGATGCTACAATTTATATCAACAATAGAAATAGAAGAATTGAAACAATGTCCATGAAAGCGTTGGCTCCATATATTAAAGAGTTTGCAATTGCTAAAGATGCTCCTATTAGTAGACGTGAACTTATTAATAAGAAAAATGATAGAGCTGTAGATACTGATGGTTCTGTAAAAAGAGTTCCTTATAGAGACCAGGCGTGGAATAAAATGTATGATAAATCCGGATATTTAGTAGACCCTGAGAAATATAAAAAATTATTAGCACAATTACATCAAGATGATTATGCTACAAGATTAGAAGAATTATATGTAGTTCTTTCTGAATGTAAAACTAAAATTAAAGAATTTATATCTAAAGATGATTTCTTACCAGATGCAAAAGATGATACTTCTCCATATAGCGTAGACTATAAATCACCATCTTATAAATTTAAAGATATTAGTAAAGCATATAATCAAGCTGTAACATTATATAGATATGCTTTAGGTGATTTAGAGGGTATAAGTACTCAGAAACAAACTGGATATTTTGGTGGAGAAGCTTATAAATCATTTAACAAACATTTAGCTAATGCCGAAATAGAAATCGTTAAAGTATTAAATATCGTAGACCCACAATAATAAATATGAAAGGAGTGATAATTAATGTCTGTTTATAAATATGAAGAAGCGATTGTAAAAAGAATGAGGGAAATAACAGGTGATGACAGAATTATTATCACTCCTTCCGAAAATGTAGGTAATATTATTCCGAGAATCGCAAATGATGATTTTAAATTACCATTAATACATATGATTAGAAATAATTGGAAATTAACTGGTAAAGATTCTCATGGAATGAAAATGAATGGACATATAGCTAATGATTATCCAATGTTTTATCAAGGTTCAAATGAAGGATTTGATGGAAAAATACATAGAGAACATTTAATTCCAATGTCATTTAGTCATACTTTTGAAGTTTGGAGTAGAACTAGAGAAGAAAATGATGAAATGATTAGAGAATTAATATGGTTCTTTAAAACTATTGGAGAATTTGAAGTAGAAATACCGTATGGACTTGATAGAAAACATGTTTTCACATTAACTTTAGGAAATGATGTTATAGATAATACAAACGTAGTTTCTCATAAAGATAGTGGTGAACTATTTTTACAAGCTATCATAACACATTGTGATGATGCTTATTTATGGAAATCGAGTGCTCATAATCCTACATGTATTCATATTAATACTGAATTAAAAACTCTTAAAAAACCGGTAGTTATAACTCCAGATTACAATAAATTAACTACAGAACAAGCTGGATTGGAGGAATCTTAAATGGCTGAAAATTTTTTAAAATTAAACGATTTATACACCACTGAAGAAAAAGATGAAAATATATTTGATGATGTAGAAATCGTAATAGACCCAGAATTAGAAGATGAATCAACAGTAGACATAAATAATTATTTAGGTAAATTTATTCTTCAATGTAGAATTTGTGGAAATATGTTTCCATCTGAAGAATTATTAGATAATGAAACAGAATGTCCAATATGTGATTCTACATCCGCTGATGGATTTATTTTTAAAGGTAAATTATTAAAAAAGAATATTGAAAAAGAAATGACTCCTGAAGAAAAAGAAGCTATTAATGATTTAATGGACGGAACTGATAATTCTGGTAGAATTCCTATTGAAGGAGAATTTGATAAATATCGTAAAGATGATTTATCGGATAATTATGGAGATATTGAGTAAGACTGAGTAACGATATTAAAATAAAAATATAACAAAATATATTTAAGAATTAAAAAATCGAGGTGAAAACCAATGCTCAGAATTACTAATTTAACTGATAGAGATATTACAATATCTAAAAATATTACTTTAAAATCTCGAAGTTTTATTGATGTTCAAACATCTATAGATTCAAGATTATATCAGTTAATGAATATGAACTTCATTAAAATTCAAGAAATTTCTGAAAAACCTAAAACATCTAATGAAAACAATATTTCAGAAGGCTCATTGAGAAGAAAGCAAACAATGGAGCGAATTCGTAGAGGTGATGTAAAACCTGGAGTTTCATTGGATGTTTCTTTATATAAACAAATATCTAATACCTCTGAAGAACCAAAACCAAAAAGAGGTAGAAGAGTAAATAAATAAGAAAGTTGGTGAAAGATTCATGCCGTATATAAATATTAACGAATATGATTACACAATAACTGGACCAAAATCTAGTAGCGGTAATGTAGTAGCAGTTCCCATTAATGCAAACGATGGTCCTTCTGACAGATGGATAACTGTTCATACTTATGATGATTTTGTACAGATTTTTGGTAACAACCCAAACACTTCGTCAGCATTTGGTAATTCTTGGGAATACGCCGCTAACTTATTATTAAGAGGCATGTCTGTTTGCGTAAGAAGAATCACAAATGTATTAACTGATGAAGGTGATAATGCTGAACAACTCGAAGGAGTTAGTACAGCAAAAGCAGTAATTAAAGTAAAAGATGTAGTTGGTAGTGAAACAGCTGGTGGTTCTTTAGCTGAAGGTACTATTACTCTTACTGACAGTGCTTTACATTCTGTATTAAAAAATTCTAATAAAGGTGAAGAGATTGACAATCCTCTTTACAAGTATTACACATTTGAAGAAGATGGAGAAACAAAACGTTCAGAATATGCTAACGTTCATGTTTTACAAACAGATGAAACAAATCGTGTAGTTGGAGCATTTGCAGATGTTCTTACAACTGAATCTGAATGGAATTATGCTGGGGAATTTGATAATCCTCATTATAAATACCAGAAAGCTGGAGATAGTACCCCAATGGCTTATATTCATAAGATGAATCAAACTGTAGATGCTAACGATGAAGCTTATGTAATTGGAGACTTCTTCATTAATGAAGCTAATCATATTGTTAAATTTAGTCCTACTCCTATTCTTAATGAATATTGGATTAGTGGACAAAAACAATATCCAGATGATTTGAAATCTGTTAAAACAGATGGTCTTACTGATAAACACTTTGTAGATGTAACATTCGATGCTACTAATAAGAAAGCAGTTAATTTAGTATGGACATATTCAGCAGCTGGAACAAAAGTTGCAAACCATAAATTTATAAACGGTACTATTACAGTAAATGGTAATACACCTTATAAATTATTTGAAACTAATGCGGATTTACCTACAGAAAATGTTGGTGTTAATTATTTCGCAGGTGTTCAAAGTACAAATACTATTTGGGTATTTAACGGTGAAGTATGGTCTAATACAGGCGCAGCTTTAGAAACACTTACTACTCAGGATTCTGATTATGCAATGGAAGTTACAGTACCTTTCGTATGTACAAACATTGCAATCAACACTGATATATATAAACATTACTTCAATTGGGAAAATACAGGTGAAGAAGTTTATATTGACGCGGAACATCCTGAATTTGCATATGTTCCTAAGCTTTATTGGGTAAATTCTAATAATGAAATTGGAACAAGACCTCATAAAATTCTTAGTGGTGCTGAAATATTTGTTAACGATATCGTTATTAATACTACAGCCGATACCTCTAAAACTTCACTCTCACTTCAAGTAAATGGTCATCAGGATATTACCATTGATAAAGATTATACTGACACTAGATTAGTTTCTGGTAATTATGGTATAACTAATATGTCTGATGAACCTGTTAAAATCTATGGACTTAGAATTACTCAGAAAGCAGATAATGGCGAAGTAACATTAGTATACGACGCTGGAATTGAAAAGGTAATTAATAGTTCTGGTAGAATTACAACAGACCCATTATTCAAACTGTATAATACTATTACAGGTGAATATCTTGCAGACCCGATTCCAATGCTTGATAGCACAACAGCTGAAGATAAATGGTATATTGAATTAGACCCAGGTTGCATGATGTACTATAACAGAAATCTTACAAGTGGTGTATTTAACATCAAAGTTGCTGGATTTAATAATTTTGAAATTGTATGTCATACATTCAATACTCCAAGCGGTTCATATGATATAGCTCTTACAGCTCTTGAAAATACAGTTGCTGAAGTAACTAAGTATTTTGTACCTGTAACTCTTGTAGAGGAAATTGATTATAATGATATTCCTGTACATGATGCTAATCAGAACTTTAACTTATTCGTAGCAGAATATGTTCATCCTGGTTCAAATGGTAATTTCTTAAATGTATTTATTAAAACCATTGTAAATCAAGGTATTTATTTATATGTTTATAGAAATAAACAGTATCTTGAAAAGATTGAATTATGTTCTTTCAGATTTAGAAATGGAGATACTGGAAGAGTTAACATTTTAGATATGGATTTGAATAAAGATGCTATTTGGAGAACAATCCTTGCTAAATTCGGAGTATTAGTACTTGAAGATGGCAAAGCGTATGATTCTTATTTGAATCCTATTGTAGATGAAAGTACAATTGCTACTCTTTATGGTAATTATGTTAAAATTTCTCTTAATAAGAACATTGTTATAAACGATAATGTATCTTCTTTAGATTATGTATATAGCTTATATGCACAGAATGGTAGCGTAATTACTAAATTAACAGGTGGTGCAAATCCATCTGATGAACACGTAATGCATGAAGTTGCTAAATCATATATTCCATTAAAAGATAAATACAGATTTGATATTAAATTTGTATCTAACGGTGGATATATTGACAAGATTACTTATCCAAAAGATATAATCAATAGTTTAGCAAAAGATACTGATATAAGATTAGTAGAAGATGCAATGGTAGATTTAGCAACAAGCAGAAAAGATTGTGTAGCATTCTTAGATGTACCTTATGATTTACCTTTAGAAGATGTTCCATTCTACTTTGAACACATTTCTACAAGTTACGCTGCAGCTTATGACCCATGGGCATATATTATTCTTGGTACTGGTTCAACTAAGTGGATGCCTCCTTCATTCGTTCAGTTATATACTCACGCTAAATCTATTCAGAATGGTAATAAATTGTATTTACCACCTGCAGGTGTAAGAAGAGCTCAGGTTCCTGAAATTTTAAAAACAAATCATGATTTAACAAGTAAATATATTTCAGCTTGGCAGGATAATTCAACACCTCAGTTCATCAATCCTATTATTTGGATTAACGGTTATGATTATACAATTTATGGACAGAAGACATTATATAATATAATCAACGAATCTGATAAATATCAGAGTGCTCTTCAAGATTTAAATGTAAGATTAGTTGCAAATGAAATTAAGAAATTAATTTTCAAAACATGCATTGATTTAACATTTGAACTTAACAGCATTATGACATGGAATGAATTTAAATCTAAGCTTGAACCTACATTATCAACAATGCATGGTGAAGGTGTATTAACAGCGTACGATGTATTTATGGGTACAGAAACTATGACAAAAGCTGATTTAAATTCCGGACACGTTGTAGGTACTGTTAGAGTTTCAGTTGCAAGAGCTGCTACTGATTGGGATATTAATTTCGAATTAACTCCTAACGGTGTAACATTTACAGAATACGATTATAATTCTCAGTATTCTGAATAATTTGAAAGGAGGAAGTTATAATGGCAAATGCTAATTTTGATTGGATTTCATCTGGTGTAGACAATACTAAGAGAATGGATTTGGAAGGCGATAGTAGTTTTGCTCAACGAGGTGCTATTTATAAAGGTACCAATCATATGGGAAAACTTTTAGCATATGAACCACAGCGATTATATAACTTCGAGTTACAAATTGTTGGACTTGATGAATTATATACAGCTGATTTACAGGGTACAAATACTGGTAATTCACCAGGAATTACTCATTTTGGTTCAGCGGCTGAAAGAATTTTAGTAGCATGTTCAAGTTTCTCAGTTCCTAATACTGAATTTGGAACAATTGAAATTCCTCATTATAATAATACTACTAAATATGCTGGTAAAGTTTCTTTTGGTAATGCAACGCTTAAAGTAGAACAATTCCTTGGTTCATTTACTGAACAAATTATGACAACTTGGGCAAGATGTGTTTATGACCCTAAGACTCAGAATATCGGTTATAAAGCAGATTACGCTAAAGATATGTATGTAATTCAGTATGACTCTAAAGGCGGAACTCCTCGAGTTTGGAAAATGGAAAATGCGTGGCCTGCAGTTCTTCCTGGAGCTGATTGGGATTATAATTCAACAGATAGAAGACAGATGACATTTAACATTGTTTGTGATAGATGTGTTCCTGATTACGCTATCGATACCAGAACATTTGGTAAAGTAATGGCTACTACAAATCAGCTTAACTCTATTACAAGAGCAGCAGCTGCTACAACAGGTAATCCAGCAATGCCGTATGCAAATGCTCCTGTTTCTGGATATGATTATAACCCATTAACAAATTCATACGTAGACCCAAGAACAGGACATGATATAAAAATAAACACATTTAGTGACAATGAACCTAACGGTTAATGAATAAAAATCAAAAATCCCTCAGATATTAATTTATCTGAGGGATTTTTTAATGTTTAGAACCACTTTGAAATAAACTTTATAAATAAACTATATAAATTCATTAATGATATATTTAAGTGATTCTGAGGGTGATATTTTACCTTTTGAGAATAGTAGAAAATACAACGGTTTGATTAATTTCACCAGCATAGTTTTCAACAGTTATAACGTTACAAATATCTTCATATTTAGTAACACCATCGTCTGGATAATTCTTATTAATAAGATTAATCAATTCTTCTTTCGTAAGATTCAAAGTTGTTGTACTTCCAATTCCAAGGGTTTTATTCATGATTCATTCTCCTTTTTCTTTAATTAATATATTAATACAAGTAACTCACTTAAAATCCATTAGGATGTGTTGAATGCCATTTCCAAGCACTTTCTATAATATCACTAAGATTAGTATATTTAGGTTCCCAACCGAGAATATCTTTAGCTTTTTGTCCCGATGCTACTAATCTTGCAGGGTCTCCGGCACGTCGTGATTCTTCTTTAGCTGGAATGGGATGATTAGTTACTTTTCTTGCTGTATCGATTACTTCTTTAACGGAATATCCTACACCATTTCCGAGATTAAAAACATTACTTTCTCCACCGTTCATTAAATAATTAACAGCTAATATATGAGCATCTGCTAAATCAGTTACATGAATGTAGTCTCTTATACATGTTCCGTCATCAGTATCATAATCTGAACCAAATATTGATATATATTCTCTTTTTTCATTTGGCACTTGCAATACTAATGGTATTAAATGACTTTCTGGATTATGAGCTTCACCAATTTCGCCACTAATATGAGCTCCACATGCGTTAAAATAACGTAAAGAAACATACTTTAAATTATGAGCTTTTGCTACCCACATCATTAATTTTTCCATAGCAAGTTTTGTTTCACCATATGGATTAGTTGGAATAGTTCTATCAGTTTCCAAAATAGGAATATTTTCAGGTTCTCCATATACAGCAGCTGTTGAAGAAAAAACAATCTTATCGACATTATTTTCCACCATTGCTTGTAAAAGAACTTTAGTACCATATAAATTATTATCATAATATTTTAGAGGATTAGTAACGCTTTCACCAACTAAAGAATAAGCTGCAAAATGAATTACTGCATTTGGCTTTTCTTTTTTAAATACAGAATTTATAAAATCAAAATCTCGTATATCTCCTTCATAAAATTTTACGTTTTTAGGAATTGATTGTTTAAATCCTGTAAACAAGTTGTCAACAATAACTACTTCGTATTTTTTATCTATTAATTCTCTAACAGTATGAGAACCAATATATCCAGCTCCACCTAATACTAAAATTTTCACGTTAACAGTCTCCTTTTAATTCATAATATTTTCCGACTACATCTTCTGATGTCATTTTATCATTTACTTCAATATAAACGTTGTTGAATTTAGCGATTATATCTCTTTTGATAGTTTTTCTAAATTCTACAACATCCATTGCAAATTTAATGATATGTTCTCCACTATCTGCTTCTACATAATATCGTATTCCTTTATTAAACATTATTCATTCCCTCCAACTTCATAATCTTTATCAGGATAAACAGTTATCTCTTCTACTCCAAGACTATCGCTATCTGGTTTAATTTTACAATATTCTTGTGCAAGTCTTTCTGTTTTAAATGCAATTCCATCAACCGCAAATTGAAGATATCCTTCACCGGCGAAATTATATTGTACACCTACATACAATTTTTGATTATCTTCCATTAATTCTTTTTCTTCTTTAAGATGATTAATTAATTCATTCATACCCCAGAATTTATAAACCATTTCATTATAATTATAACTATCATATACAACTTTATCTTTATAAACTATAAAATATTTAACATTCCAAACTGTTTCATCAAATGCTTCATAAAGACAAAGAGTATTATCTTCGTTATGTTCATGACAAACAATTTTTTCACAATAAGCTTCAGAATATTCTTTCCAATTATAAGTTTTCATTTATTTACCCTCCTTAATAGCGAATATAGCTTCAATAAGTACATCTTCCCAACTTCTATCCCATTTGATACCTTCTTCAAGTAAACTAAACAATGTATCTAATTCATCGTCTGCTAATTCTTTTCTTATAATCATATATGCTTCTGATAATTTCATTACTTATTCTCCTTTGATTCTTTAATAATTTCATTTTGATAATCAGTTAAATATGTTGTAATATGATTAGCATCTATACAACTTAATACATTTCCAGGAATTTCATTGATGATGTTTTTTAATCTATCAATATTTTTAATATGAGATTGTCTAGCTTCATTTGAATAATATAACATTTAACTTTCCTCCTTTATACTACAGCGTACGGACTTACGTAATGACCGCAAACCATTCCATGAGGTCTAAAACCAAATACGTCTTTATGCCAATCAGAATACCAATCCCAATCACCTTTACCTTTAGAAATTTCTTCATTGAAATATTTACGAATTTTTTCTTCTTCACTTAACTGCTCTTTTTTATGTTCTTCATAATTATCAATATATGAAGCTACTTCTTCAAGAGTATTAAAACCAGTCTGTTCGAAACTATATACTAAAAAATATTCTGTACATCCGCATGATACACAAGGATGAATTGTTATTTTCTGACCATCACATTTCATCGTAATCGTACAATCTTTAGTACCTACTTCAGTTCTTTTAATGAGTTCAGTTAAAATTTTATCATATCTTGTCATTTCAATATCTCCTTTATTCGTAAATGTTTATTGATTATGTTTCAATTATAACATGTAATTTTACAATTGTAAATAGTTTTTTCACAATTATTTTAAATTTGTTAGAATTATACAAAAAACCGTTTTAATTGTATACATTTTGAATAAGTATTGAAAATTGTATATAATTGAAATGTAATAAAATAAAATTATAGAACATTAAGTTTAAACTATTAATTATAAAAGGAGATTATTTAATATGCCAAGAACAGCAGCTAATAAACCTGAAAACGTAAATAATACTTTAAAAGAAAATGCAACAAATGTGTTTAATCAGCAATCGGCATTAACTGAGGTTGTTAAAATGCCAAGTAGAGGAATGGTTCCTGGAGTACCTAAAGAGGTAACTATTAGAGCTATTCAAAGAAAAGATAAAAAGAAATTATTAATGAGTGAAACTAATGATGTGTTGTTATCATTATTACAATATTCAATCGTTAGTCCTACAGACTTTAATGTATATAACTTATTACCATTTGAATCAGAGTATTTGTTATATAGATTAAGAATTTTAACATATGGTCCTAATCATACATTTAAACAACCATGTAGATTCTGTGGAGAGTTAAACGATGTAGAGATGGATTTAAATGCAATTCCTGTTTTAGAATTACCTGATGGTTTTAAAACAACATTCGATATCCCATTACCGGTTAGTGGTAATATATTAACATGCAAATTGTTAACAGAAGGCGAAAAAGCTACAATTAATAAACAATCAAAAGAATTACAAAATGCTACAGGTGATGAAAACGTAGGTTTAGATATGATTTGGGAAGCAAGAATAGTTGCTATTAATGGTGAAAAGAAATTAGCACCTATTGAAAAAACTCAATTCATGGATGAAATGAACGATTACGATTCAGAATATTTTATGGAATATTATTCTAATTATGAAGGTAATTACGGTTTACAAACTAAATTAAAATATGCTTGCGATAAATGCGGAAAAGTAAATGAATCTGCAATGCCAAGCATATATACCTTTTTTCGACCAACATTTACGTTCCCTGAATTTAAGTGATGGTAGAACAGGAGCTTCTTTTAAATTTGAACAATTAATAAAAGAAGAAACTGAAATATTGTATGCCTTTAAAGGAGCTTATACTTATCAAGATTTACAAAACATGACAGATTACGAAATAATGTTGATAAATGAAGCTTATAAAGATATAAAAGAAACCGAAAGAATAGCTATTGAAAGAGCTAAAGAAAATAATGGAAATACTGAAATGATTGGAGTAATTAATCTACCAAATAGTAGATTTAATCTCCCTGAAGAAGATAAAAAGCCTCAGGATTAAATTCCTGAGGCTTTTATTATATTATGCTGTAAAAAATATTGCCCATATAAAATATGCAGCTACTAGCAATAATCCTAACCATGTTGGAATTATTTCTTCTAAACCACCACTACTTCCTCTTTCTTTTACTACCTTTTGTTTTCCATCACCATAAAAATTATCTACTGATGAATTTCTAATAGTATATTCTTTACCGTTATCATCAGTAAAGATTTGCTGTTTTCCATCACCATAAAAATTATCTACTGATGAATTTCTTATTTTTGCCATAATATCGTCTCCTTATTAAATGTTTATTGATTATGTTATAATTATAATACAATTTTTTATAATTGTACATAGTTTTTTTACAATTTTTTAAAAATTGTTAGAATTATATAAAAAATTAACACAATTATTATTATTTTTATTATAACCTTTAAACATTAAAATAAAATTATAAATAATTATTTAAATTAAGGTGGTGAAACGTTAATGCCTGACGATATTATGAAAGCGTTATCTGAATCATATAATAGAGTATCAGACGACGCGTATATGACAGAAGCTTCTACTTTAGACTCTATATTTGGCGATAAAATAGATGTATTGAGTTCAGAAATGATGAAATTGTATGACGCTGAAGAAAAAAGAATAGAAGCTATAAAGAAAGCGGAAGCTAAACGTTTTGAAACTTTATTTAAAAACGAATTAAAGGCTGAGAAGTTTTCTCAAAAAGTTAAAGCTGATTTATTAAAACAAGAAAATGACCATTATACAAGTTTATATAATTTAAAACAAAATTTACATAAAAAAGAAGTTACATTATTAGAAGATGAACGAAAAATAAGACAACAAATAGCACAAAGTGGTAAAGTTACGTTGGGTGATTTAGCTAGTTTATATACAAAACAACAAGAAATCGCTAAATTGGAAAAAGAAACTTTAGAATATAAAGAACAACAATTTAAAAAAGGTGTAGATACAGTTAAACAGGCATTTGGAACGATAATTCAACACATAATGAATTATGTCAATGAATGGGATAATTTAATGCGTTGGAATCAATGGGAAAAGGGAATAAAAGATTCTGGCTCTCAATATGAACAGAATTTTACTGAAATTGCTGGAAGATTGGGTTATGATTCTCAATTAGATACACACACTGTTTTAAAAGACTCATTAGATTCAATTGTAAATAATTCTACATTAAAAGCTGGATTAAATTTTAATAATGAAGTATTTCCTGCAATTACGGAAGCTGTTCAAAAAGGTTTTACTACGGACGCTGAAGACATTGCAATAAGCAATGCTATCGATAAAAAAATAATGCCTTGGTTAGAAACTTCATCAGAGACTTGGGTACAAATGCAGTATAATATGTCTGATGAAGCGTTACTACGTTATAAATCTGACCAGTTAATGTTACAAGCAACTCAAGAAGGAAATCGTTTATTACAAAATGGTGTAATTAGTCAAATTACAGATTCTATACTTCCTTCTTTAGATAATATAGTAGCTAATACTACCGAAGTAGAAGATTTAAATGATGAGATGTATGCGAAAGTAATGTATCTCATGAATGATATGGGTTATTCTAAACAAGAAGCTATTAAAGCCGTTAATAAAGAGATTGAAGCATATCAAAATCCATTTAAAGCTTTAACATCTGGAGATACTGGGGATAAATTATTAGCTATAGATAATTTATGGGGAACAGATTTAGTAGGTAATTTTGCATCATCTATGATTGGTTCTGGTTGGGCTGGCTCGGGTGCATTCTTTGATTTAACAGGTTTAGCTTCTGGTGGAGAAACTAGAACTGAACGTGGTTTATTAACGTATGCAGGAATGGAATCTGCTCAAAACAAATATATTAAACAATATAATCTTGATAGAGATAATAGTAGTCAATATGATATTTCTAAATTATTAGAATATACCACTGCTACACAACAACACGATAATACAAAACAAAATTTAGCTGCAGAAGCTGTATTCGATAAAAACTTACAAGTGCATGGTATTGATTTAGCAGCATTACAATTAAATGAACTAAAAGAAATAAAAACTTGGTTAATCACTGGATTATCAGTATTATTGTTAACTAAATTAACTGATAAATTAACCGACGGTTTCGTTAAAAACGTGTTATCTAAATTCAAAGGTGGTGGGTCGTCATCCGGCGGCGGTGGAATTTTAAAAAATTTAACTGCTGGCGGTAAAGGAAGTTCAAAAATAACGCAAGCTATGAATAGCAAACTTTCTGGAGCAGCGTTAATTGCAGGTGGAGCTTTAGTTGCTAAAGAAGGAATAGACGTTATTTCTGAATCAAATGACATTTTAAATGATAAAACAAGTAATGATATTGAAATAGATAAGGCTAATAAAAATAAGGTTGCCGGAGGTGTTGCTATAGCAGGCGGTACTGTTGCCGCTGGTGCTGGAATAGCTTCATTAGTTGGAGCAGGTGCAGCAGCTGGTCCCATAGGCTGGGCTGCTTTAGCGATAGGTGGTTTAGCCCTTGGTGCAAAAGCATTGAATGACCATTTCGCAGCGTTATCAGATGGTAGTGCTCAAATTTCAGCTAATTTCGACCAAGCTCGTCAATCTATAGAATTAGAAAGACAAAGTAGAGAAGACCAGTTATTAGCAATAAAAGATAATTTAGATGAATATGATACTACTACTGAAAAATTACAATATTTACAACAAAATGGTATTAATGTAAATGAACAAGCCTTAAAAGATGTAAATGGCCAGTTAGATATTTATTTAAATAATTTAATTAAAGCTAACGATACAGATGCTGCTACTGCTGAAAATATGCTTACAGATATTGAAGCTAAATTAAAAAATGATACTAATCAAAATTTAGATGATATCAAACAAGCCATTTTAGATAATTACAGTGCAGAACAAATAGCTAAAGATAATAAGCTTGATGTAAAGAAAGATGCTGATAAAATTTGGAATTTACAAAAAACAGCATTGAAAAAAGCAGGTTATAGCGATTCTGAATTAAGTTCGTTATATTATCATTGGAATAATGGAGCTGCTGATAAAGGTGAGTTAGAAGACTTCCTCGATTCAGGTGCCGTACAAGGCGATAATATAGGTTCATTTGAAGACCATTACGAAAAAGGCAAAATAAAAGCTAGCGGAGTTAATTATTTATTAGAACAAAGTGGTTATAATAATATTTCGATGATAGATTATAATCAGATATCTAGTGAATTAGGACCATATGCTCAAAAAATAGCAACATTAAAACGTTGGAAAGATAATAAAAATTCAGCAGATTATAGCCAAGAAATATATGACCAATATAAACAAGATATTTTAAATTTACCTAAAGATTATAAATCTTCTCTTACTTATATGTTTGAATCAATAGGTGAAAAAAATGCAATGTCTGATTGGCCGAATTCTTTAAAAGGATTCAAGTTAGGTTCAACTTATATTCCATATGATATGTTAGCTATGGTTCATGCAGGTGAAAGAGTATTAACCGCTGGACAAAATAAAGAATACACAAATGAATTAACATCGGGTAATTCAACATCGTCAATTATTCAAGCTGGTGTTCAAGATATTGTAATGGCAATAAAAACACAAACAAGTGAAATTATAAATTATTTATCAACAATGAGTTTTAATAACTCATCGTTCGGTAGTTCACATATAAACATGTTACCTGCGATGGGAAATACAAAAGTAACATTGTAGGAAGTGAGTTAAAATGAGTTTAAAAGCTCCATGTTTAAATTGTCCAGATAGAAAAATAATAGATGGAAAAACATGTCATAGTACATGTAAAAAATATTTAGAATTTAAAAATGAAAATGAAAAAATAAGAGAAGAAAAAAATAAAATAAGACAATCAGCACAAGATTTGTATGGATTTAAAGAAGCTAAATTTAAACGAATAAATAGAAAATTACACAAACAATAGGAGGTGAATATAATGAGTAATCATCTTAAATTAGGTTCAACTGGATTAATAGTTCAATATATTCAAAATTTTTTAAAAGATAATTATAATCAAAATATTCACTTATCTGATGAATATGATAAAGATACTCATAAAGCATTAATTGATTATTTAAGATTACCAGAAATAATAGATGCTTATTCAATGAAAGATTTAATTTTAAATAATTTTACATTTAGAGAAGAACAACCTCCAAATTTATTGATTAATGGTGGTGGTGTTTGGAACTTTGATTTTGATATTACTTTAGATACTATTAGATTTTATAATAGACCTATAAATCAGTGTTTTGACGGCGGTTTGAGATTTATTAGTGAATATATGGATGAAGTTGATAAGTTATGTAAACAACATGGGTGGTATTTATCTCATTATACTAAATTTCTATATGATAAAAATACTGAAGTTGATAAAGTTGCGGAATTCATTTTAATACAAGAACCAAGAAAACAATTACTTCCATCTAAAGATATTATTAAAATGATTAATTTTTCAATGAATGATTATTTATTAGGAAGATGTTTTTTAGATGAGAATAACGCATATCATGGAGTTGTACAAAATTCTAACATTTATAAAATATCATATATTCCATGTAAACCAGGTGATAAATTTACTATTTCTCATGGATATAAATATGCATGTGAATTAGCTATAGGTTATACTGAATCAACACTTCAGGAATTAAAAACCAGTGAATATACAACAGTGTATAATATTGTATCTCATTTAAATAAATCTACGTATGGAGAATTAAATCCAGGAGATTATGAGATATATGAAATTCCTAAAGATTCAGATGCTAAATACTTACTTATTCAAATGCCATATAAAGATAATTTAATCTCACCAACATCTCAAAAAATAAATGTACAAATAGGTGATATTAATCAAGACGGTAAAATAGATTTTGATATCAATAATCCGGAAAGTGATTACATGTTATTAAAAAGATACGTAGAAGCTAAGTCTGAAGGAAAAGATTTACCATTTACTTTATCTGGAGCTAATTTAATTGCTGCTAACATTAATAGAGATATTGATGTTAATGGAAATCAAGTAGTAGATGAAATAGATTTACGAAAATTTGAAGCGGCTATTGAAGCATTTAATAGTTTAGGTAAAGCTATAGATTTTGGTGAAGCTACTTATGAAAAAGAAATAGATTTATCTGAATCAGATTACGATAGATTATTAGTAATCTATGGTGATATCGAAGAAAACAATAAAGGTAATGAATTAAATATTCCGCTAAAAGATTATCAAACGAATCCTTGGTTAGTTCATGAATGTTTTTTACCTTATATAATGGGTTCTACTATTCATACTTATTCTAATAATCTTGATATAGAATGGTTACAAAAAGAAATTATGAAAATACAACCGAATTATACTGGATTAAGATGGGGATTTTATGATTCTCCAGAATCTTATATATCTAATGATTATTTTCAATGGAATGAATCTAAAGCTAAATACGAATATTATATCAACGGACTATACAGTGGGTATATTTTAAGTTCTAATGATATATTTAATAGTGAAATTAGACGAGAAAATAATTTAACATTATCGAACACACGAATAATGAATGGTAGAATTTTAGTAGATGGGAATTGGACAGGTAAATTAGTTTTAGAAGATGGAACTGTAACGCGAGAATTATCTCAATATTCTTTAAGAGAAATTATAAAACAATTCCAATTATCTACAAATCATTTTTATAAAGACCAATCAAAAGAGCAAATAAAATTTATAACGGGATTTGTAGACCCATTAACTGAAAAAAGATTGAAACAAGCAACTCAAGGCTTATAAATAATAAAAGGTAGAGAAATTAATCTCTACCTTTTATTTTTAATTAGGAAGTTGTTCCATTGACAATTCTTCTTCAGTTTCATTAACTATAAATAATTTTACATTTGAAATCCCAGATGTTTGTAACATTGTGTTGTAATCTGTTTTTGCATTATTAATATCATCATGAGTTCTTTCAATATCATGTCCGTTAAAATCTTTAAATTTAAGTTTATAAAATACATTCTGCATTAATTAAAACCACCTTTATACATTTAAATTATAATATTGACCCACAAGGGAAGTATTTCTTTTTAAATTTTCTCTTTCGTTAACTTTTCTATTAATCGTATTAATATCACCATAATGATAACAACTATCTTGAGCACGAGTGATAGCAACATACATTAAATTACTTGAAGTCATAAATGAATCTTCGGATGTAGTTAAATAAATCACGTGTTTAAACTGAGAACCTTGAGCTTTATGAATAGTAAAACAATATGCTAATCTTAAATTACAAATATCTCCATATTCAAAATTAAATCGTCTACCTTCAATTTCAACTATCATAGAATTATCGAAAACATTGATAGATTTAACAATACCGGTTTGTCCATTAGCTAATAATACTTTTTCATCTTCATTGTCTAAAGGTCTAGCATTATAATTATTTTTAATATTCATAACAATATCATTTTCTTTAAATCTTATCACTTGTTTATCAATAGTAATTGCTACATAATCATCCCACTCATCTATTGGATTAATAACTCGTTGAATACAATTATTTATTAAATAAGTTCCAGTATTACCAACATTTTTTGCTGTTAAAATTGCAATATCTTCAATTTCATTACCATCATTTATTAAATTCATATATTGATTTAACGCCGTATTAATTAACTCGTTTCTATCTGTACAATTATAAAAAGAATAAGAATTTCCTATATTTTGTATTTTATCTCCATTTAAAAATTTATTTCCTAAACGAATATTTGTTGCCACATTTACCAAACCATCTTCGGTATATCTAAAAATTTCATTTAACGTAACTTTCGGAACATCATCTATACTTAATAAATCCTGATATAAATTACCATTTTGAATTGATGGAAGCTGATAAGAATCTCCAATCATTAATAATTTGCTTCGTTCCGGATTTATGTATCTAAGTAAAACATTAAATAAATGAACAGACAACATAGACGATTCATCTATAATTATTATATCATAATCTAAAACGCCTAATTCTGTTATTTGAGCTTCACTTAAATTAGATATATTATTAAATTCATTATCTTCATCTTCATTATGGTCAAAGTCTGGAAAATCGTGACAAAGGAGATAATGAATAGTTGAAGCATTTCTTTCTGTATATTTAGAAATCTGTTTAGCAGCTTTAGCTGTTGGTGCTAAAATAACATATGTTTTACCGTTTGCTTCTAACATATTAATTAATGCTTTAATGCTACTTGATTTACCTGTTCCAGCATATCCATTAAGTAGTACAAATTGATTATTATTAACTAAATCTAAAGTTTTTAATTGGTCTTTTGTTAAATCGAAATTATCAATTTTAGCATAATTGTTTATATCTATATTCCAATGATATTTATTATCTTCACTTAATATTTGAGCTTTTTTAACAAAAGTACTAATATTTCTTTCTTCTAAATAAACTGAAAGTAACATTATATTATCGTTATCAACGTATATTCTATAATCTTTTAAAGCTTCATCAAAAGAATTAACACAATCAAATAAACCGTATTTAAATTTCATACTATTTAATATTTCTTGTTTTGTAGTTTTAGTAGAACCATTTAAATTATTAATTAAATAATATATAATAAAACATGTACATCTATATTTTGAAGATTCTAAATTAAAATCCCATAAATGAGGAGATGTATAGTATGCATCTAAAAGAATTTTATCAGCTGTTATAAATCCAATACCATTAATTTTGCATAATACATCATATGGGGATTTTTTAATAGATTTAATAATTATTCTATTTACATCTGAATGATTTGGAAATTTATCCGTAAAATAGTTTTTTATTAATTTTAAAGTTTTAATGGAAAATGCATCTTCTAATAAACTATTTAATTCTAAAATATCATAATTATCTAAAACCTTTTCTTTAAGCATTGCATATCTTTTAGATTTTACCCATTTAACTTTAGATAAATCTGGAGTTTGATTAGACAATATGTATTCCAAAATATTAGGATATACATCAAGAAGATTTGAAATATATCCTATAGTCTTTTTATCATTATCTGTAATTTCCAAAAAGAAGTTTAGTAATTTATCTCTTTTGTTAATATTTATGTTCATATTACTTTACTTCCTCCTTAAATAATTTTGTACATTTTGTTCAATTTGTACAGTTCCTCATATTTATAATAATGCATTTAATTATGAACGATTATTTATGGTTTACGTTTCTTGTGCACGCACGTAATTAAATCTATTAAATCTATTAAATTTATTTATAAATAAAAAATTAAATAATAAGTTTATTATTTAATTTTTTTAAATTATTTATTTTTAATTATTTATTATTTATAATATTTAAATTAATAATTTATTATTTTATTATTTAAAATTAATTATCGTGCACGTGCAACTGAGAGATTTTGTTATTTATTAAAACGTTATTGCTAGCGTTAATAAATTAAAATATAATTATAAAGTATTATGTTTATGTGAGGTGAAATTATGTGAGTAATCAAATGGCTAAATTAGCAATATTCGAATATGACGATGAAAAAAATATAAACGATTGGCATGATTTAGATGATGATTTATATAATAATCACTTTGCAAATGGTCAATGTAAAATAGGTGTTAATTTTTATAATGCAGCTGAAGATGGAAGTTATGCACAAAGTATGAATATTCCATGTTATCCAGAAGATGTATCATTTAATGGTTCTACAAATTATGCATCCGCTGGAATTTTAGGAAGACCTGGAGACATTTCAGGTTATACTGGAACTAGTGATATAACTACTAGATTTAGTTTACATTTACATAGGGAATTAGAAATTCCAGGAGAGTTACAAACAGATAAAAATCAAATTGATAAATTAGTTAGTTTAATAATGGCTTGTAATTATCCTAAAACCTATCAAGACGGTATGTATATGCCTATAGTAACATATAAATTTGGAGATACTCAAATTGTTGGTAAACAAACATCGTTTGATATAAAATGGGGTGGAGTGAAAATTGGGCGTTCATATATGGAATGTACTATTAATTTAGCAGTTACCCATGTATTTAACTTTATTCCATATTTTGATAACATTGTTGGTTTAAATACACCACGTACTTTACCTTAAAATAATTTTTATATAAAGGAGAATTTAAAATGAGTAAAAAGAAAATTTTAACTGAGGATTTATTTAATTCTAATGGAAACGCTAATGTAGGTGATATTTTGAACGAAATGAAAGAATCTATAGAAGATAAAATCGACGAAGTAAAAGAATCTTCAGACGAAGATACTACTTTAAAAGATGATGTTAAAGATACATTAGAAACAATTATTCCTGAAGATGTTAAAGATGAAATTAAAGAAACAATTGAAGAAGTAAAAGATACTGTAACTGATACTATTGAAGAAGTAAAAGATAATCCTGAAAAAATTGAAGATATAAAGGATGAAATTAAAGAAACTTTAGAAGATGTAAAAGAAAATCTTGAAGCAACTGTAGAAGATGTTAAAGATACATTAGAAGAAACATTAACTAATACTACAGATGAAATTAAAGAAAATCTTGAAAACGTTTCTGAGGCAGTTAAACCTATTATAAATACTGTTGGTAAAAAAATAGGTTTTAATGACGAGTCTTACTATTTTGAAGACCGTAAATAAGAAAGGGTTGATATAATGTCTTGGTCTAGTGAAGCTTTAAAATGTGGAATACTCCCATCTAAATCAGTTTCAGAAATGACTGAACAAGATTGGTTTGAGTTTAGAAATAGTTTAGACCCAGATATGATGGGATTTGATGGAATAGAAGGTTTTCCATTTGAAGAAATGGATATTCCAGAAGAACCGATTAGTTGTTTATCAGGAAGTTCTAATTTTGTAATTAATGATAATTTAACAACTAGAAATTTTACAGACGGTAAAGGTATTTCAAGAATTAAGTATATCGTAGTTCATTATACTGCTAATAACGGAGATACTGCTTGGGCCAATACGAATTATTTTAAATCTACTTATAGAGGAGCATCTGCTCATTATTTTGTAGATGAAAATGCTACTATTTGGCGTTGTGTAAAAGACGAAGATGTATCTTGGCATTGTGGTGGTGGATTACAAGGTTCTAACGGTCATACTTATCATAAAATATGTACTAATTCTAATTCAATTGGAATTGAAATGTGTAGTAGAAAATATTCTAATGGTACTTATTATTTTAAAGAACAAACAATAATGAATTGTGAATTATTAGTTAAGTATCTTATGGATAAATACAATATACCTGCAAAAAATGTAATTAGACATTTCGATGTAACTGGTAAGATTTGTCCAGCTCCATTTGTTAATGATAAAGCTGCATGGAATAATTTTAAATCTACTTTAGATAAACCTTTTGAACAAAAAGTTGGTATTTATAAAGTTGTAGATTGTACCGAACTTAATGTAAGAACCGGTAATTCTACATCTTATAATAAAATTGGAACTTTAAAAGAAAATACAAAAGTAGAAGTAACAGAATTAAATAATGGTTGGGGAAAAATAGAATATAACGGTCAATCAGCATGGGTATCATTAGCTTATTTAGAATTTGTATCTGAAATTAAAAAACATTGGGCTGAAACATATTTAAATTCTTTAATAGAAAAAAATTGTATTACTGATAAATCTCAATGGGATGATTTCGAAAATCCAATTCCTAAATGTTTAACAGTTGCTTTAATTGATAAAATGACAGGTGGAATTTGGGCATCTAATCAAGCTGATAAATCAATTCACTGGGCTCAACCAAATGTAATATCTTTAACCGGTAAAAAAGTAATAACAGATACCGTTCAGTGGGTTGCATCGTTAGATGTAAATATATCAAAAGCTTTAATATTAGCTTTGGTATGTAATATAACCGGTGGTATATCAGATTTATACAAAAATAGAACACCAGACCATTGGGCTAGAAATTGTTTAGATACTTTATGTGATAGAGGAATAATTAATACTCCATCAAGCTGGACTGATTTTGAGTCCGAAGTAAATAAAGGTCAAACAATGGCTTTACTTTGTAAAGCAATTTATAGATAACTAAACTATAATAGTGCTAAATGTCTGAAGATATCTTTCGATGTTTAGCACTTTTACATATATTTATAAGAGATTAGAGGTGTTTAATTTTATGGAATTAAGACACGAAAATGAAATAAGAGAAAAATTAGTTACTCCCGGACAGTACGATTTGGAGTTTTATAGAAGTTATAATTATGAAGAATCTAAATATTTTAAAATAAATCATTATCCTTCAGAACATAAACCTGATTTTTTTAGAAAAATATATAAAGATAAAGAATTTTTATCTCCAGTTTCATATTCTACTGTTAGTCGATATGAAAAAGTTGAAACTTTAAAAGAATTAGGAAAACAATATCACGTTACTAATAGAATACGTGGTGTAAAATATTCGGATGAAGATATATATTATGAAGTAACTAATATGACAGAAAATAGGTTAGATTTAATTAGTTTAATGCATTATAACTCTCCAATTTATTGGTGGGTTATTGCTCATGCAAATAATATATTCGATGTATTTAACGATATTCCGCGAGGTACTATGTTACGAATACCTCCTTTAACTTCAATAAATAATCGTTATACAAAGTAAGGAGAATTAAATATGGCTGATACATATATTGGTTATGGATATTATAAAGATGATAAAGGAACTTATAAATTATTTAATGGTAAAAAATCATATTTAGATGCTAGTCTTAATACAGACGATGGTTCTACTTTGGTTACAAATAGAGGTGGTACTCCTATATGGACAGATGGTACTTCTAATTTTACATACGACAACGGTGATAAAGTAGACCTTGTTACTAAAAAACCAATAGAGGATAATCCGAACGCTGATACGATTAAAACTAATGGACAAAAATTATCTAATAGTTGGTATTTATATAATAACGATTATTGGTGTATATTTGCTGATGGAACTGTAACAAAAGGTAGTGAAAGCTTATATAAATCAAGTCAACGAACACCAGCTGAACAAGCTAAAGTAGATGGGGCTCCAGTATATTTAGAAACAAGTAATTCATTAGCAGCTGAACAAGCTGAAGAACAAGCAAAATTAGATAATAAATTAAGTGGAACACCGGATGCTGTTTCTGGAAGAATGAATACTCTTGCTAGTATGATAACAGGTGTTACTAATAGACTTAATTCACATAGGCCAATTTATACAATGTATGTGAATTTTCAAGTAAAAGTGGCCGGTCAATGGGTAACTTTAGTAAATTCAACGTCTACTGATTGGATAGAAAATTGTTTAGTAATGTTTAAAAATAAAATATCAGGTGCTGGAAATGCTAATACTTTTGAATTACAAATAATGTTTAAACAAAATGATAGAAATATTCAAAATATAGACGCTTTAGAAACAAAACTATTATCAACATGTGATATTAGTACTGAAGATGGAACAGATACTATTTCGTTAAAAGAAGCTGCATATAATTGTAAATTCCAATATGGATATGGCGACGATACTAATTTAAGAAGTCCTTGGTATATTGGTAGAATAATGGATTATGATTGTGATTTAAATAATGGTAATTTAAAATATACAATTACTGGATTTGGTGGCATTTATGGTCTTAAAGAAGTTAGATTAACAACTAAATCAGAGTATAAACCTGAAGAAACCACAAGTCCGTTAAAATATATTGAAAATATATTTAATGCTGAATTTGGTGAAAATGCTGGAGAAAATAAAGGACTATATAAATTAAAAATTTTAGTCGATAATCCAGATGAAGTTGTTAACACTGACCCTGATTTTAAACAATTTACAAATAAAAATTTATTTGAAGTATTGAGTGATATACTTGCAGGTACTGCCATATCTGAACAAACTGAACAAATAAAAAATGGACAATCATACATTCCAGCAACTCAAGTATTATTTAGTTATTATTTGGATAGTGCACAAGCAGATGGTGAAGAGTTCGCAGGAACGATATATGTTTATAAAACTCCATCGTGTTATGATAAAAATTGTGATTTAACACCTCACGCTGGAATTACATTTAATTATTTTGGTCCAGGTTCATCAGGTGTAAATCATATTGTTAAATCTTGGAAACCTCAATATGAAGGTGCTATATTATTAAATTTAGCAACAGCCTTAAAAAAGAGTGGACGTAAATTTCAAACTATGGATGTAAATGGGAATATAATAGATGTTGTAGGTATGGGCGCTGCTAGATTAGGAACTACAACTTCAACATCTACTGTATTTAATACTATTCAAGAATATAGCAAGTGGTCATTTGCTACGCAATATACATATAAAGGTTCTATGACTACTATGGGGATTCCATGCGAAGCTCCAATTACAGGTTTAATGCAGATTAACGCTATAATGACTTCATCTCAAGGCGTTGGATATAAACATCACTCGTCTGGTATTTATATGATAATAGGAAAAACAGATACCATTAGTAATAGTGGATTTTATACTGATTTTGATTTATTTAAAATGACAAAATCCGTTCCAGATACCGCTCAACAAATCATAGATTCTGAAGATGGAAGTATACAAGCAGGTGTTGTGGTTGATTCAAGCAAAGTGTATGACCCATCCATTCCTGGTACTCGTGAAACTAGTAGTAGAGATAGAGTTTATATTCAAAGAGTTAAAAATGATGGTGTTGATATAGGTTTTGTAAAATCAGACGAAAATACTATGTTACGTAGAGAAGTAGTTGTTAATGGTCAGATGAAAAGTGATAGAATATATGGTAAATATATTTATAGTTATGATGATGGTACGACTAAATTAGGCTATGTAACTAATGATGGAACTATAAAAATTTATTAAGGATATGAAATAAAATGTTAAATAAGAAATTAATTGCTTCAAGTAATAATTTTGGTGGAATTTATAGAGCTATTTTAATAGATTCTGGAGGAGATTTAAGAATAGTAATTCCAGGTTTACACGATAAAGTTCCTGTAACTACTTCTGATGATGGAACATACATATTTAATGTTGCAGATTATGAAAAATCTAAAGATTCGTATCCTCAACCAATGTGGAATGTTCCCAATGTTGAAGCTCAACAACATGAAATACCTATACATCCGTGTTGGATAACTTTTGAGGGTGGTAATTCTCGAAGGCCTATAATTATGGGCTGGTTAGGAAAAGGTATTATGTATCACGCATCTAATTCTCGAGGACAAGGAAATAGTAATTCTAATGGGAATAATCAAACTGGAGACCAATCGTATGTTGGTGGTACTCTGGGTGTAGGAGATACTTTAATAGTTCCAGAAGGATATGGCACAGTGTGTACATATGAAAAAGAAATAATTAATGCTTCTAGTTCTACGCATGGTTGGAATTCAAGTACTTTACAAGGTTCGATACGTAAAGATGCAATTAGTTCGGGTAGAATAAGACAGGGTGATATATTTGGTTTATCAAATTGTGCAATAATAGATGACAGATTAATGATTGCTACTAAGTCGAATATAGGTGGAAATTTTCCAGTTACAGTAGGGGATTATCTTGATGTAGAATTTTCAGATGGTTCTGTATGGAATTGTATATTGATGGATATTAAAGGAGCTGACGCTCCACATGCTTGGGGACATAACAATGGAGCTAGCGTAGTTGAAATTATATATTGGGATTATTCATATAATTCTGGAAATATATATAAAAAAATAAATAAAATTGTTAAGGTTGGACGATATGAATAAGTAGGTGAATAAAATGTATAACCAAAATTTAATGAATTCTGATTTAGGAACATCTGGATTATTTAGAGGTCGTTTATTAAAAGATGGAGATAATATAAGAGTGTGTGTTCCAGGTATTCATTCTGAAAATGCTTTAAATTCAGATGGTAGTTTAAAAGATGGTTATGACATATCAATGTTTCCAATAATACAATGGTGTGCATATAATATAGAATCTACCGAATATGAAAATGTGGATAAATTAGCATTTATAATGTTTGAAAACGGTGATACTAAACGACCAGTTGCTATTAGTTATTGTGTAATTGGTGGCGGGTCTGGTTCTAATGGAGATGGTGATTCTGAAGAAAACGATAATTCTGACGATACACCTAAAATAGATGTAGATTTAATAGTATCAGATTCTGAACTTATTAATAAAGTAGTTACTTGGGCTGTAAACATAGCTAATGATGATAGTCATGGATATGTATATGGTGGTAAAGGTCCAACAAATTATGATTGCTCCGGTTTTATATGGGCCGCATATAATACTAACGGTTTAAGTAGTTTATCATATGCTACTACAAGTAACATGAAATCTACATATAGTTCTTATGGATTTGTAGATGTAACTCATTCTATAAATTTAAGTACTGGTGAAGGATTATTAGCTGGTGATATATTATTAAATAAATCCGGAGGTCACGTAGATATGTATATCGGTAATGGTCAGCGTGTTGGTGCTCATAGTTCAAAAACAGGTATATATGTAGATAACTATGGCTGGAATCAAAGCGGTTATAATAATAAATATGATATTATTTTAAGATATAATAAACAGTGAGGTGACGTATTTAAATTATGAATGAATCTTATTTAATGAATTTTGATACGTCGACTAGTGGTTTATATAGAGCTATATTAACTTATGACGGAGTCGATGCTAAAGTATATATTCCAACTTTAGCTAATCCAGACCAAGCTGACTCAAAAGCCGCGATGTTTAATGCTATTTTTAGTTCAGTTGAAATGAAAAAAACTGCATTAATTGGTCAAACTCCTTGTTGGATAACGTTTGAAAATGGAAATTCTCGTCGAGCCATCATAATTGGATATTTTGGAAATGGTATTAGAAGTATAGGTGGTTCTACTGGTTCAGGTGAATCTAATGATACAGGTGATTTTGATAATCCAAATAATTTTACGCCTGGTGATATTTCGGGTACTACAAAAAATATAGTATTTAAAGGACATGGTTCTTTAACACCCACGTATTTAATATTACATACCATTGCGGGTCCAAGTGAGTCAGCTAGTGCAATTATTAACGTGTTACAAGATAAGAATTTAGGTATACACGGAATAATATCAAATAGTGGTGTAATTCAAACAGCTGAATGGAATACTAAACAATGGCACGCTGGTGGTAATGCAAATAGTGTAGCAATTGGTTTAGAAATGTTAGAATGTGAAAATATAAAATGGAATCAAACTACTTGGATTCCTTCTTGGAGCGATGATACTCGCGTTAAAAATTATCATGATGCAGTATATAATAATGCGGTTAATGTATATGCCGCATTGGCTAATATGTTTAATATACCTACTGAAAATATACTTTCTCATAAAGAAGCTCATAGCAAATTAGGTGCTACTAATCACGGAGACCCCGAATCGTTATGGAATGAATTTAATAAAAAATGGAAAGATGGTAAATGGACTATGAGTGGATTTAGAGAAAATGTAGATAAAGTTAGAAAAATGTTACAATAAGGAGTTGAGATAATAAATGAATACTATATCTTTTCCTAAAATGTTTAATAGTAATAGCTATAAAACTGTCACTAATTTAAGTTATAATAATAAGTCTATACATGAATCGTTAACTAGTTTATTTCTAACTAGTCCTGGAGAATTATTAGGCGACCCAGCTTATGGTTGTGCAATTAAAGAGAAATTATTTGATATTAAAACTAGTTTCGATATAAACGAAATAAGAAATATGATGATTCATGCTATTAATAAATACATTCCAAGAATAATAGTTAGACCGTCGGATATAAAAATTTATAGTAATCCAAATAACAACAAATATAAAATAGTTATAACTTATAGAACGAATAGTGATACAGAATTACAATCTTATGAATTAATCTTATAATTAAAATAAAATTATAGAATTTATTATGATTTTTGAAAGGAGGAGCTTAATAAGATATGATGAATAGACCTAATGAAACTATGCTTACTTCTCCGAATTTAAGTTATACATCAAGAGATTTTACGTCGATTTATAATGAATTATTAGCATCTGTTCCTACACTTACAAAAGAATGGGTAGCTAAAGATGAAAATGACCCAGGAATAGTGTTGCTAAAAATGATAGCTATGGTTGGAGATATGTTATCATATAACCAAGATAAACAAGCTCTTGAAGCGTTTCCAAAAACAGTTTTGCAAAGAGCTAATGCGCAACAAATTTTTAGATTGATAGGATATAAAATGCATTGGTGGAGAAGTGCTATTGTAGAAGCTAGTTTTACAAACGCTAATACGTTTCCAATTATGATTGGACGTTATAATACTTTTTCAACAGCCGATAATGGTATTACTTATACAAATCTTTCAAATTTAAGTATACCAGCCGGTGCATACGGTCTTGATGCTTATACTACAACATTGATTCAAGGAACTCCAGTAACACCGATTATGAATGGTTCTATAAAACCAACTGATTATAATGCTGATTGGCATTCGGTTTATGATTATAACGTATCTGCGAGTGATTTTGTTAATAATAAATTATTTATTAAATATACTAATATTGATGAAACTAGTTTAACATTAATAGATAATGACGAAACACCATTTGCTATAAATGAGTGGACTCTGGTTAAAAATATTAATTTAAGTGAAACTATGGATAAGGTATTTGAATTTGATATTGACGAAGATGGTACTCCATTTATTCAATTACCTGATTATTGGAAAACAAAATATGTTATCACTAAATTTAAATTATTTTTCGTATTATCTGATGGAGCTAATGGTGAAATTGAAGAAAATACACTTACTTCCATTAATCCTAAAAAATGTTATGTAAGTCAAGATAATATTAGTATAACTTCAGCTTTAAGTCAAGTTTCCATATTTAATAATACCTCTACATACGGATATAATCCAGAAACCTGTGCTGAAGCAAGAGCTGAATCGGAAAAATATCAAAATACCATAGATACTTTAGTTATTCTTAAAGATTTTGAAAAAGCGGCTAGAAGAATAGATTCTGTTGCAAACGTAATTGCAACCGATGTTCAAACGGACCCAAATAAATCTGAGATGTCTAATTATCAAATTAATTTATGGATAGTTAGAAAAAACGATTATAATAATTCTGGCGATAATTACATTTATGCGTTATCAGCTAATGATGAAAACGCTAATGAAATATTTAAAGAAAATGTAATAGGTGAATTGAAATCATATAAATTAATGCCTTATGATGTAAATATTAATTTAGAAAATATGATTGATTGGATAGACTGGTCGGTATCAGGTCAAATCTTTTTAAGAAAACCTATTAATGCAGACCAAAATTACGATTTAATGGTTCGTATTAATGATAATTTAAAAAATAGATTTAATACAGAAACATTAGATTTTAATGAAGCTGTAAACTATATGGACGTTATAGAATGTATCATGAAGACAGATAAAAATATTTGGCATGTAGATTTAGATACTTCAGCTATAGAATATAGTAGAGTTAAACGTAATTTAAAGGGTAATAAAACTGGATTAAGTATAAATAATAAGTACATGATTTATGATGAATCTGGAAATTATACCGGATATTATATGACATCTTTTGGTTGTACAGATATTTATACTGATAAAATCATGCCATATATTATTGAAGTAGACCCTATAACAGGTGAAACTAAAATTAAAGACGAATATGCGAATATTTATGATAATTCAGATTTAGAGCCTGGATATATTGCAGCTACTGATTCAGATGATGTTACTAAAACTGAAATTGTTGCTACAGAAAATTCTGTCACCTACGGAGGCTCTGGTTATGGAAAGAATGTAGGAAATAAAATAGTCAGAGAAGATGGATTAGAAACAGTTATAGGTGTAGATTTTGGTAGACCTAATGAACCAAGAGAATATGAAGTATATAACAAATGTATTGTTGATTGGACAGGTTATGAACCAATTAATACAGGACGAGTTATTGATACTTCTACAACACCATTTAAAATTAAAAAATATGATGAAAATGGTAATTTAGTAGATACTGGATATACTATTTCATATGATTCAAGAATGTATTTAGAAGATGGTTCTGATGCACATAGACATTTAAAATCTAATACTCGTAAAATATTTAATACTGAAGAAGATAGAGATGTATATGACATTATTGATTCTCAATATGATTCTTGGACTGGTGAAAGTATAGATAAATTAACCGGAGAAATATTTATGCTTCGAGGAGATTATTGGTATTCAACTAATAAATCATATGATGAAAATACCGGTGATATTTTAGATAATTATGGTGAGGTTCAATATGACGATAATATGATGGTTATTAGAGAACCTGCATGTAGAGAAGATGTTACTGGAGAATATATTCAATTTTTCGATGCTCAAAAATATTGGGAACAACCTGAAAATAAACTTAATAGTGATACACGAAGAATAACAATGTTTTTAGGACAAGATGAATTAGGAAATCCTATTGAAAATTCCATTGGTAATGTAATTGAAGCATATCCAATTAAACCTTATAGCTTATTCTTATATGTAAATGGTGATGAAGAAATAATCGCTGATAATGGATGCGGAAAATTAACAGGAACTCCAGGTTTATTAAATGGTTGGGGAACAATAGATTATGATACAGGTGAAATTAGTTTCAGTTCTAATGTAGATATTACTTCTTTAAAAATAATGTATAAAGTTAATAAATTTACTTATTCTCATTATGTGAATTTTGATACTTCAAAATTATTTGTAAGACCTGAATATATAAGAAGTGATAATAGAAAATAAGAGGTAATTAATTATGGCTTGTAAAATTTGTAAAGATTTAAAATTTAATGAAGATGTAAAAGCTGTTTATTTTGATGGAACTGCACAATCGATTAAAGAGTTACAGAATTTATTATCTGGCTCTAATCAATTAAATATGAATACTTTACATACACACTTGAATTGGTGGGCTGTAAAGTATTCAGATGGTTCTATTGTTTGGAAACGAAATAAATGTTTTGCATCTGGTTACAAAATAATTAAATAAGAGGTGTAAATTATGAATTTGTTTGAAAACCTTCAATTAATGAAAGAAAATTCAACTTTTGAATCTCAAGTAGATTATGAAGTATTAAAACAAAATGATATTGATTTTTTTGAAAACGGTGCTGGTGTTTATAGAGTGGTGACACCTGATGGTGATACTTTAGATATAGATATAGAATTATCTAACAGTCCTACAGATAGACCTAAATATTTTGTATCACTTCCAAGTGAAGATGTAAAAAGCGTAGATGTTGACTTAACAACAGCTATTATAGATGCCGTAAATAAACTTAATAATTTTCCAATGAATAAAGGTCCTAAAAAACCATCTATAACTACTGAATCTAAAGATGATTTGTGGACTAAATTTTCTAATCATTATAATGGATTTATTCCAGTTCAAGATATGAGTAATTATTTTAGTTTAGACCAATTTAGTGAATTCGTTAATTGGGCTAGAAAAGAAGCTGATTTAGATACTGATATGGAAAAACTATATGATAATTGGGAAGATGCGTTTGCTGCATTAAATGAAATTAATGGAGACCCAGAAAATGAAGTAGATTCAATTTCTGTAGAAAACGTATTTAATTTCTTTTCTACATCTGATTTAGAAGAATTTTGGAATTGGGTAGAAACAGAATATGATTTAAATGAAGATGATTTAGAAGAATCTGTTAAATTAGAAAAATTATCTATAGGTAATAAATTACAAACTGTTTTTGATAAGTTTGATAGTAATATTAAATTAGTAGGTTTTATGCTTCAATTTATTGATGAAGATACAATTGAAAAAATGTATAATGAAATTGCAGGCGTAGAAGAAGCAACTTCTGGAATTGGTGGAGCTTATACCACTAAAGCAATCGATATTCTTCCAACTGGAGTAAAGAAAGTAAATGAAAACTTATATGATGAATATCTTGAAAGAGTTATGGATGAAAAAAGTAATGTAGAATTAGTTAATCTTTTACATGAAATTAGAGATAATAATGAATTAAAATCTGATGATAAAAAGAAATTAGAAGATGAAATTAGAACAAAAGTAAGAAGTATTAAAACTGAAGCTATTACTGAATTTTATGGTAAAGAGTGGACCGATGAAGAGATTCAAAAAATAATTGATTATGTGAAAGCTAATCCGGGTGTAGAACACGTAATGGACCCAAGTGAATCAGCATCTCCATTAAATTATAACGGTAAAGATTATTGGTTGATTGGTGAAGAAAAAGAAATTGTGTTCGATGGAAAAGATTGTGTAGTAATGTTAACCGTAGATGAAGATTTAAATAGATATTTAACATATTTTGAATACACTTTAGTAGATGATGGAGATGGAGAATCCGGTCCGCAAGAATTAAGACCTGAAATTTCAAGTGTTCCATATAAAATGGTACAGGTTTAATAATATCTAATTAAATATACAAGAATAGGTAACTTAAAATATTAGGTTACCTATTTCTTTTCTTATTAAAATAAAAATATAACAAATATTATAAAAGTAGGTGAATTTATACATGGAATTTGGAAAATGGGAATTACGAGATAATGGGTATACTAGTTATTATTTTTCTAAAGATTCAATAATTTATCCGAGTTCTAATGCTACAGACTCTGGTAAATTACATACTGAAGAAAATATTCGTAATATATATAGAGATTTAACTACTAAGAATTTCGTAACCAAATATACTTATTTTTCACTTAGCTTAAATCCTAATAGAAATGGAATTATAGTATCTCCAGGAGAAGCCGTAATTCAAGGTTATCATTTTTATGCTAAAAATTCAGTAGAAGTTAAAGTTCCAGATAATACTATTTATGATGATTCTGGAAGATTAGCTGCAGTTCAACCGATAACACAATATACTTTAGGAATTTCTCTTTCTTACGATGCGGCAAATCATGTAACAGGTGATGTTGTAAATAAAGAAGCTGAAGTTGGAGAATCTGAAGTATTATCGGGTGTTTATGTAGCTTGGTTTGACGAATGTCAATTAGAATGTAATTACGATAATATTTTAGTATTAGGTAGAGCTTGGGTGCAAAAAGGAGCTATTGTTCAAGACGGTACTCTTTTGGATGGTGAAAGAATTATATATCATGGTTTTGAAACAGACCCATTTAAAGACCATAAATTTGAAGCAAAAACAGTTGAAGTAGAAGTTCATGGTCACAAAACTACTAAATATGATACTTTAAGAGATAATATGACTCAAATTCATGAGCCGTTATATACTTATGATTCAATGCATTTTCCTGTTGAATTAGATAGACAGGATAGAACCAAACCACCGTCATTTGTAACAGATATTCAAGATTATATAAATCATTTACCTGATTGGTATACTTCTAAATATGGCGATTATATGACAGGTGCTTTAAGATTTAATAACCTATCAATAGATGCTAAAAGAGAATTTAAAAAATTAGGTATTATAAAAGATAGTACAGAAAATGAATATTCTGACAGTATATTTATTTCTCCAAGAACTTATGGTGATTTAACTAGAGATTTATCTAAAAAAGTAGAATTGGAAGATTTTAATTATTCAGTTGGTGGTACTATTATGTCTATAGTTCCTGATACTTATAGAGATAATACAGACCATAACTGGGGATATACTGGAATTCATTCAGCTTTAGTATCTCAATTAAATGGTGAAACTGGTTTAAGAATTCATTATGGTAAAGGAAGTAATGAAACTAACTTATATAATACTACTAGATTAGTTCATTATAATCTAAACGATGATGGACAGAAGTATGATAAAAACCATAGCGAAAATACATCTAAATTTATTATAGAAAATACAGATGAAGCCGGTAGAAAATCATCCGTTAACTTTAAAAACGGTGAAATCTTTATAGATTCAATCGTTAGTCCTACAAATAAATATACTGAAACCATGAAAGATAATGGTTTTAATGGTGAATATTTTGGTTCTGGTATACAATTATTTGTAAGTGGAGAAACTACAAATCCAACTACAAATATTGATTTTAGAGTAGATGAGAGTAAAATCTCAATGGCTGAACATAAATATGTAAATCATAGGACTGGAACTCGTGGAACTATTAACAATGGGACCTCTTCAGACGATTTACATTTTGAAGTAGGTTTAGGAATTAATTATGATACAGCTGGTAATATTACTCGTAATTCGCGTGATTTATGGGATTATAATGTTTCTAAAGTAAGTAACACTGACCCATATTTAGTTCTTGGAAATTTAAGACTACGTTCAAATTATGTAGCTGATTTAAGCGAAGTAAAATTAAATACTATTGAAGTTATAAATAATCTCGATTTACCCTTTATCAAAATAAAACCAAGATGGTATACTGAACAGGGTGTTTCCGAAGAATTAATTCAAATTGGTACTTCTAAATACAACGATGTTCTTAATAACAATGCGCAAGATGAGACATTAAATAGAATTATCATGAAACGCGTTGGATTAAATGATAAAGATAATACTAATTCCGCATTTACTTATTTTGAACAAGATTATAGAGTTGCTTCCGGTAAATCTACGGTATTTACCAAAATGATTCCTCCAATAGATAATAAAGACATAATAGGTTATAATAATGCATCGTATTTAGCTCCTACTTATGAAGAAATAGCAGGTATGTATTCAGCTGGTAATATCGGATGTTCAGCTAAGTGGTTAGGAACTGGCAGAAGTAATGAAAAAATGGGAGATAATAATGACCCATATTCAGATAATGCAGAATGGGTAAGATTTACTCGTTTTAGATATGATTTAGATGCAGACCAAGTAAATGGTGGAACGAATACTTTAGCTCATAATTCTGCTAATGGTAGAAAATGGGGAGATACTTACAATATTGAATTTAATACCAATGTTGCAAATAGACGAGCAAATCAAATAATTTGGAAATATAACGGGTCTAAAGGAACACAAAATTCAAATACTATAGATAACACTCCACCTGTAATATTATCATATATACACGATAATACCTCTATTAATCAAGGTACTCCTACAAAATATACTAATGTATCAGGTACTGATGGATATAATGGTGGAAAAGGTACTTTTGAAACATGGATTGACCATGCTGGAGTAACTCAATATAATCCTACTTATAAAATAAGAGATTTCTTATTATTAGAAAATGCAGGATTAGTAGTTCAAGGTGATATTAACAATCCTTCATTAAGTGGTGATAGTTTAAATACTTCAAATCATTTAGGTGTTACAATAGTTGCTGGACGAGTATATAATGCGGTTTATAATGATTTTGCAGAAACATTTGAAAAATTAAATATGAATGATATTGCTAAACCTGGAGATTTAATCGCATTAGACTCGGAAACTGGAAAATATGTTATTGCTGAAGGTTATGAAAATAAATTAGTAGTAGGTGTTCAATCTAATACGTATGCTTTTTTAGCTGGTGGTAATAGAGTTAATAATACTCAAGATATAATTGATTTAGAAAATGAATATTTTACAGTTGCTCTTTGTGGTAAAGTATGGGTAAATGTAACAAAAGATTCTTATATAGTACCTGGAGATATGTTAGTATCTTCATTTGAAAAAGGTAAAGCTACTAAATCAACATTCGATACACCTGGTACTGTTATTGGTAAAGCATTAACTAAACCTAAATATTTTGAAGAAGATAAAGAATATAAAGTATTAATGCTTGTAATAACTAGATAAATAAATACAATTATAATAAGCTCCTTTAATAAATTATTAAGGGAGCTTATTTTATGTAAAAAATATTTTGATAAAAATTTTGTCATAAAATTGTATAAAATGTACAAAATAAATTTTTTTCAAAAAAACTATTTACATTTGTAAATTTCTATGTTATAATTGAAAATGTAATAATTCTATTACACCAAATTTACATAAAATGGAGGATTTTACAATGCTAACCACTACACAAGTTAATAAGGAAAATGTATTAATCGGACTTGACAATACATATAACGATGTAATACATAAAAAACTCAATGGGATTATACATAATATTTGTGCCAATAAGGTAAGAACGAATCCCACATTATCTTTAGAAGATTTAAAACAAGAATCATGGTTAAGAATTTATGAGGTTATAGATAAAAACCTCAAAAAAGGAATTGAATTGGAAATATCGTATTTGATAACTGTTGCTCAAACGACAACTTTGGGAACGTGTCAAAAGGAATCTAAACGATTAGATAATATTGATGATTTTGCATCTAATCTAATGAGTGTATCTGATGGAAAGATGGATGATAATCATTCGGTTAAATTAAATGTTGCAAAAGCAAAATTAGAATATGAATTGTCAATGACGAGACCTGATGAAGAAAAATCAACTGTACTTAGAATAAGTTTGGAAGATTTATTGGAAAGTATGGAAGATGAATTAGTCAGAAATCTTATTATAATTAGGTACATAAAAGAATGCAACGGTACATCTGATAGAATTACTAAATTGTATAATGAATTTAAAGCAACACTCGATGCTGAAAGACTTCAGATTTTAGACGATATGGAGAAATTTACAAGCAATGCAGCATTTAAAGTATTAGGTATGAGAGCAACTGATAATCGTTCTACAGAAATAAGAAAAACTATGAAAGATATATTAAGTTGTCTTAGATAAAATAATAAAAACAATCCTCTCTGATTATTATAATTGGAGAGGATTTTTACATATTTAAAATGAAATTTTGTACAATTCTAACAAATTTAAAATAATTGTGAAAAAACTATTTACAATTATAAATTTTTATGTTATAATTGAAACATAATCAATAAATAATAAACAAAAAGGAGAATTGATATGACAAATGTAAATGTAAAAGAATGGATTGGAAAAGGAATTAGAAATTTGGTACCTAATAGTCCTAATAAAAATGTAATTAATATCTTGAGAAGCTTGATAGAAGATGAGAATAATATATGTTATATTCCTCTTAATTATTCAGCTGAAAAGAAAACTACAACCGATTCTAAAATTCACTTTAATCCAATTGAAGCTGGTAAAACAATAATGGTTACAGATATTCAGTCTAACAAGGAGAGATTTAACTTTTCAGTAACCGGTGAAGTTGACGTATATGTTGAATTTGAAAACGAAGATGGTTCTGTTAGACTTGAACCTAAAAAGATTTTTAGAACATATACAATTATTAGAGACGGAAAGCTTACGATAGATTATATTGTTGCTAAGTTGTCAGAAGATACATTTAACGATTTAAGAAATGCTGGTATTTTATATTATAATGGTGTACCGGTTCCTGAGAATCATGCTTATATTGCTGATTTTCTTTATAAAGTTGTATTGACAGATATGCCTATTCTTTCATTAGCTTGGGCTCAGCCTGATAATGTAGGACTTTATGAATATCTTGATTATGAAAATAAACTTTCAGCTACAATGACTGAAGTCAATAAAATTATTAAGGAATTTAAAGAAGCCGGTCAGACTATTCCTGCATTTCCTGAAGATAGCATTTATTATAACGAACCATATCTTGGAGAAACAAGAACTACAGATAAAATCCTTTGCGAATGTGTAGTATATTCTGTAGCTGATGAAAAAGAAGTTATTCGTGAATATATCGATAAATGTACAAATCTTATTGAGGCTACTAAAGTTAAAAAGGAAATTAATAAAATTCTTAAAAATGTAAGATTTATTAGTAGATGTGTAACTTATGCAATTGAACTTTCTGAAAAGAAGGGTAGTTATAATTGGTCTGAACTTGAAAAAATTCCTCGTACAAAAGATAAATATGCTCAGACATGTCAGGTTCCCGGTCTTGGAAGAATGTATGAATTAAAGAGAATGGTATATAAAAAGGAATTTTAATATGAAAGAATATAGTAAAAAAGAAGCTAGTTTATTGCAAGAAAAACAAGTTGCAAATTTGGTTGATGGTCAAGTACAAATAGCAAGCGGAGGCACGTCTCACGGTGGCGGAGACGTGCTTACCGAACGTTGGTTTTTTGAGTGTAAAACCGTAACTACTGAAAAAGATAGTTATAGTGTAAAAAAATCTGTGCTCAATAAATTAAAAGAACAAACGTTTGAACAAAGAAAAGAATATGGAGCTTTAGCGTTTAGGTTTTCTCCGGAAGGAAAAGATTATTTTGTAGTAGATGCTAGTACCTTTGAACATATGATGAATTGTACTAATTATTGCGATAAAACAGAATTATTATAAGTAGGTGATAAGTAAATGAGTAATACATCTGGGCGACATGAAAATTTTGAAGCAAGTTTAGCTATAGCTCAATATCGAGAAAAAATACTTAAAACTGAATATTCTGAACAGTTTGATAAAATTCGTAAAGATATGATGATTATGTCATATTATAAATATGGCCCATTAAAAGATAATTATGGAACATATAAATGTATGAATGCAATTGAAAATTTAAAAATAAGATTAGATAAATATTTGGAAACTGGAAATACAGAATATTTAGCGGATGTTGCAAATTTTGCAATGTTAGAGTTTATGAACCCATCAATTGAAGGAGCTAAATATACACCGACAGATAATCCTAATTGTGAATTAGCTGGATTTGCTATAAATGAAATAAGAAATTTTGATGAATAAAGGAGAATGAAGTTTATGAGTAATCCTAATAAAACAGAAATTAATAAAGCGTATGGAGATACGATTAGAAATTCAGTATCTAATATTATTAACAATAGTGCTTACGGTATGACCGGATTAAATTTTAATGAAGTTGCTAGCACTGGTACTGATGTTAGTCATATATATAGTAATAAAACAATAACAGCTGATAATGATTTTAAATTAGTAGATGTTGGCACTCAACCAAATAGAAATTATAGACATTACGATAGAGATATATTTAATGATATTGAAAGTCTTTATCCGAAAGTTATTAATTGTGGTCCTCAGTATTTAGCCGTAGAAATGAAAAAGGAGATGGTAACAGCAATGAATGCTATGATGAAAATTAAAGATGTTGAAATCGTGGTTCCGAATAAAGTAGTAAAAGTAACATTTAATGATGATACTTTCGAAAAAGCAGTTTGTCATGAAGATGATACTTTTAGTTTAGAAACAGCAATTACAATTTGTATGACTAAACATCTTTTAGGTGGTAGTGGTAAATTTAATAATATTCTGGCAAAAGGTGTAAAAATTGTAGAAGATAAAGTTAAAGCAGTAGAAGAAGCTGAAAAGGAAAAAGCAAGAATAGAAGCTAAACGTCTTAAAAATCACAATAAACGAGTTGAAAGACGTAAGAAAAAAGAAGCTGAAGCTCGTAAAGCTAGAATTCAGGAAACTGCCGAAGCTATTGTGTTAGCAAATGAACTAATGAAAACTGAAGCTAAGAATAAGGAGGATAAGTAATATGACAGTTGGACAGCTTGAACAAAAAATTATAGATGCCGCTCAAGCTTATTATTCTGGTTCGCCAATTATGAGTGATAAAGAATTTGATGGAATGATTGAGTATCTTAAAGCTGCTAATCCAACTTCAGATATTTTAACATCTGTTGGTTGGGGATATGACCCATATAAAAACATTGGTGAAAAAGAATCGCATTTATATGGGGACGTAAAAGGAATTGATAGAAAGCCAAGAACTATTGAAGATATTCCTGCTGAATTTTTTAATGGTAAAATTCTTAAAGCTGCTAAACTTGATGGTGGTTCGATGATTTGTTATTTTGTAAATGGTAAAATGACAAAAGCGTTAACTCGTGGAAAAGGTAATATTGGTATTAATAAAACCGACAAAATAATTAAAGTTCTCGAAAAAGAATTAAATATTCCAGAAGGCTTTGATTTTACAGGTGCTATTAGAGGAGAATTTTGTATATCTAATACAAATTGGAAAGAAATGTTAGATAAAGGGATTGTATCTGAAGATGCTAATCAACGAAATGTAGCTGTGGGATATTTGAACAGAGATGAAATGTCCGATGAATTAAAATATTGTGATGTAGTATTTTATAAAGTAGTTGGATATGTAAATAATGGTTCAAGATTTAACAACGTTTATATTAATAATATTATTAATACCAATAATTTCGATGTTAAATTTTTAAGAAAATTTATTAAAGAAGAATATATAGTAGAACACGAAATTGTAGAGGATGCTTCTACAATCACTCAAGAGGGTCTCGAAGACATTTATAATAAATTTAAAGATAAATATTTATGTGATGGTGTGGTTTTAACTAAAGGTGAAAGAACACCAATTAAATTGGGTACTAAATTTGATGATAAGTATGCTATTGAAAATAATGAAATAGCTTATAAGTTTGAAGATGAAACAGCTGAAACAGAAATTGAAGCTATTCGTTGGAAAATGTCAAAAGGTAATAAAGCTATTCCGGTAATTAATGTAAAACCAGTACCGTTATCGGGTGTAACAGTTTCCAATGCAACCGCATTTAATGCTAAATATGTATACGATAATGATTTAGACGTTGGTTCAAAAGTAGAATTGTTACGTAGTGGCGAAGTTATTCCTTATATTTCTAAAGTAATTTCTGGTTCTAATGGAGAAGGTAGAAAGAAACTTGATGAAATGACATGTCCGTATTGTGGAACTAAACTTTCATGGGATGGAGTAGACCTTGTTTGTACTAATAAAGAATGTGCAAATAGAGATTTTCAAAATCTTAGAATTTGGGTAAATAATGTAGCACCTATTGATGGAATGTCAGAAACCCTTAATTTTAAATTCTTTGAGGAAAAGGGAATAGATTCATTAGAGAATTTATATAATCATTCTTATGGTGATTTAATGTTCCCTGGTGAGACTTCTAATACTCATAAAGGAAAGTTTAATTTAGTACTTGATAAGTTATTTAATCAAGAAATCAATTTTGTTGATTTATTGGTAGCTTTAAACATTAAAATGTTAGGTGTGAAAAACGCTGATAAGTTAGCACATAACGATGAATTTATAGCCTTGTTTGAAGAATTTTTAGAAGTAGAAGATATTGGACTTTTTGTAAGTAAAGCGACTCCGATTATTACTGAAACGGTGGGTCAAGCAATGGCTGCTAATATTTGCAGTGCTGATGGTTTAACGAAAATTAAAAATGCTAAATATGTACAACATCGAATTAATTATAATCATGATGTAAAAGAAGAATTAATTCCAGTTGTCATCACCGGTAAACTGTCTGTACCAAGAAAAGAATTTGAAACATATCTTAATGAAAATGGGTATGAAGTAAAAGGGACTATTTCAAAAGATGTTAAATATTTAATTACAGATAATCCTAATAGTACGTCTGCTAAAAATAAAAAGGCATCTGAATTAGGTATTGAAAAAATAACAGAAGCTGAAATACGAGAAATTATTCAAACATCATTAGATGATAAAAATAAGGTAACAATAAATGATATTTTATAATTAAACAGTATTTTTATAGAATTAAAATAAAAATATAAATCAATTGTTAAAATATCATGTAAAAGGAGAATTAAATCAATATGAGTGAAAACAAAACATATGTAGAAAATGATTTCATTAAGGATGCATTATATGACAAGTTTAAAAAAGATTTTGCTGAAGAAGTAAGAGAAGCTTGTTTAAATCAAAAGGAAGTTTGGATTGGCGATATTGGTTACATTACATGTGAGATTAAAAATCAAGGAACTAAATCACGTGAAGTAATTAAAAATGTTAAATTTAAATTTCATCCAAGTAAGAAATTTAAACGAGAGGTTAATCAAACAATTTTAGGTAAATAATTATGGCTAAGAAAAAAGAACAGAAAAAATATAATTATGTTCTTGGTATAGATATGGGTACCTCTGGTCGAAGCGGGTTGGCGTTGTGGGAGAGCAGCGCCAATTCTGTTTTAGAATATAAAACTGTATCAAGACATGATGCTAAAACTAACTTAGAACATCGAAAAAATGTTTTAAAAGCTATTCATGAAATACATGAAAAATATCCAATAGATATTTTGATATTTGAATCAATAAGATTGTTTAGTTATGGTCATATTCAAATGGGTACTATTTTATCATTATGTAAAATGCAAACAACTATCATTAATGAATTTAGTGATGATTTCGATATTTATCAAGTAGATGTACGGTCTTGGAAGTCTAGAGTATTGGGAAATGCTAATGTAGATAAAGATGAATCTATAAGATATGTACAAAATAAATATCCGCATATAAATTTATTAGATGAAATAGTGAAACCTATAAAAAAGGAAATAGTACTCGAGATTAATCATGACCTTGCAGACAGCTGTTGTATCGCCGAATGTTTAAAATATGATTATAGTATTCTTCAAGATAAAAATAAAATGAATTATAAATAAACATTATAATTATTATAGAATTGAAAAAGGAGACTTGTACATATGGAATATACATTTAAAACCGCTAACGAAGCGTTTTCTGTAATTTACGATGATTTGGCTCATGATTTAGATAGACACGATATAACTGGTTTTTATCAATCTCAGCCAAGAGGTAGAAAATGCAATGAAACAATTGATTGTTCTATTAAAATTTTAGAACCACAAAATTGTTTAGTATGGTCTAAAGTAAGAAATTTAAGTCCTATTTATTTGGCTAAAGAATGTGCTTGGTATAAAGGTGGTAGTAGATTAGCAGAAGATGCTCCATCGAAAGTATGGTATGATTTAGCTAATAAAGATGGAGATGAAGTTGGATTAGTTAATTCAAATTATGGACATTATATTTTTACTCAAAGGGATAATAAAAATCCAGATTTAAGTGTTTTTGAAGCTACTGTAGAATTATTAAAACGAGATAAAGATTCAAGACAAGCTATTTGGCAGATTCCAATTATGAAACATAGACAAGATGATGATACACCTTGTACATCTTCTTTACAGTTTTTAGTTAGAGATAATAAACTTTATTGTACCGTTTATATGAGAAGTTGCGATATTTGGTTTGGTTTTGCAAACGATGTTTCTCAATTTATTATATGGCAAATGATGCTTGCTAGAGAATTAGATGTAGAGTTAGGCTGGTATAGACATGTATTTGGTAGTTTTCATGTTTATGAAGAAAACTTTGTAAAAGATAATGATAAATATATCAAAGATATGGATGAGACATATATTCAAGGTAAAGAAGGAATCCCATATCCTAAGTTTTATGATGAAAGAAATTATAGAGATATTTTAGCTGAAATTGAAAAAGATTTTGAAGTATTAACCAGTTATAAAAAAGAAGAAATAAAAGAGAAAAATCTATTGGTAAATGAAGAATTAAAATATATGTTAAATAATATGGTTAACTATAAGTTTATTCACTAATGAGGTGGAGGTAAATAATGATAAAATTAAAAAATATTCTCATAATTGATGGAAGTTATTTTCTTCACCGAAATCTCAAACAACCTAATTTGTGGGAAATGAGAAATAGCGAATTAGAAAGAACCGGCGGTTTATATGGTTTTCTTAATACTTTTCAAAAAGAGTTAAAAATATCAGGTGTGAATTATTATCCTATAGTGTGTTGGGATGATGGTTTATCTCCAAGAAGATTGGCTGTTTATGATAATTATAAAAAGCATAGAGAGCATTTAGAAGACCCTGATAGAAAACCATTTAATCAAATGACTGATGATGAACTCGATGAAGATTACGTATATAACTATAAACTTCAAAGAAAAAAACTTATTGAAATTTTAAATTCCTTCGGTATTCCTAATCTTATGTTTAGGGGAGTGGAAGGAGACGACTTAATTGCTTGGGTATCTCGACATTGTGAAAAATCTAAAATTTTAACAGATGATGCAGATATGATACAGTTGCTCACAGAAACATGTAGAATTAGAAGACCAATGCATGAAACAGAATTAAATTTAAAAGGATATTTAGAAGAAAATCAAATGTCTGACATTTCTGAGTTTATAAATAAAAAGGCATTTTTAGGAGATTCATCCGATAATATTCCATCAGCTTGTTATGGTGTTGGTGAAAAGTTTTTTACAGAATTTTTCAAATGTTATAATTTATTAAAACAAAATAATCAATTAGATATGCTTAAAGAAGAAAAAGCTTTAAAAGAATTTTGTAAAGCTAATAATATAAAATTTAGAGCAGCATATGGTAATTTTGACGAAAATCAATTTTTTAATAATCTTGAACTTGTGGATTTAAGAAAAATAAAAGATGATGAGATTCCTGAAGATGCAATTTATGAAGCAATAAAAAGAGTGTATAAAAATAAAGATGTAACAGCTCCAATGCATTTGCTTAATAGATATGAAATAAGAACTATAAATACTAATGTTATTTTTGAAGCATTAATAATGGCTCGTCATAACATTAAAGAAATCGATTAAATGCTATTATGATAAAGCCTATGAAATAACAATTCATAGGCTTTTCTTATTTTATTAAACATGTTGATAAGTATGTACATTTGTATGATTTTATGATATAATTATATAGTATATAAATATTGTTTGTAAAGTAGTGATAAAATGAGTATATTGTTAAATTTAAATAATAAAATAGTGATTTCAAGAGATGACCCAGCATTTGAACCTACTAAAGATTTATTAACTATTGTAGAAAAAGAATTGATTGTTGGTAAAGAATATGATGCTACACTTGGCAGATTTAAACAGAAACATAAAACTAGAAATGTAAATAAGTATTTATACGATATAGATAACGATAATTTATACATACCGTATGGAATATATAAATATGTTAAGTATTTATTTAAAAATAGTGATGTAAAATATGCAGGTATTAAAAATCATCCAATAATGAACACTGCTGATGTGGTAGACAATATTGAAAGATATAGAAATATTTTACCTGGAATTTCGTTATACGATAATCAATTAGAAGCTATACAAAATATTTTTAGATTCAAACGTGGAACCATTCAAGCTGGAACTGGTTTTGGTAAAACAGAATTAATGTGTGCTTCTACTCAAATATTAAAAGATTTAAATGACGGAAAATATCCTACAATTTTAGTTTTAGAACCTACTGTAGAATTATTAAAAGGTATTGAAAAAAGATTTAGAAAATATAAAATTCCAGTAAATAATTATAGAGAAACTAGAATGATATTTAAGGGTAAAGTAAATTTAGCTCATCCAAAAAGTTTATGTAATGATTTAGAAAGAGATAGAAAATTATTGGATAAAGTAGAAGTACAATTTATTGATGAATGTCATCACGTTGGAGCTCTTACTTTTTCCACTCCAACAAATCATATGCCGAACTTAATGTATTCTATCGGTCTATCTGCTACATTTTTATCTCATTATCACGTTGATGGAAAATGTATAGATGATTTTAATTATGAAGAGTTAAGAAGAATTGGAGCTTGTGGTCCCATTATAATGAAGGTTGATGGTAAAGAATTAATTGAAAATGAACAATTAGCTACACCTAAATTATGTATATTAACTAATCCGGCAAATGAAGAAATAGATGAAACAAAGATAGATTATAGTTGGCATAATGTTTCTAAAATAAGATTACAATCAGAAGCAAGAACGAAATTAATAGCAGAAGCAGCATGTGCATTTGCTAAACATGGATATAAAGTTATTGTTCTTATGAACCTATTAGATTGGGGTAGAAGAATAATGATGGAAATGCATAATATGGGATATGGAGATTATGTACGAACATGTTTTGGTGGACAAACATATGAAAAAATAAATCGTCGAACTGGTAAATTAGAAAAAGAATGGAATAGTACATTAACTTTATTTGATAAAGATAAAATTAAATGTATTATAGGTTCTAGTGCAATTCAAGAAGGAATTGACTTATCAAAAGTGGATGTATGTATTTTAGCTCAAGGTGGAAAAAGTGACAGAACAACGTTGCAAAGTGTAGGTAGAGCTTTAAGAAAATCTAAAACTGGTAAATTTTCTTGGATTGTTGATATAGAAGATATGGAAGATGATATGCTTCATAGACAATATGTAGAACGAATGATTAAATATAAAAAAGTATTAGGACTTACTGATGAAGATGAAGTATTTAAAAATTTAAATCCGCAAACTTTAGAAGAAATATTCATACAATGGGAGGAGTTAGATTAATTTCTAACTCCTTTTACTTAAAATAAAAATAGAAGGGAGCTGATTTATAATGGCTTATTGGCGTATAAGAAAAGATTGGAATGGTGGCAAATGGGATAAAACTCAGAGAGGTGCATTCACCTCGTTAGAATCGGCTATTAGTAATTTTAAAGAAGAATATAAAAATGAGGGTTATTACATTTTTTCACCTGAAGGAGAAATCGTTTATCCATATCATGAATTGACTCAAATGATGTTAAATGATGGAGTATCTTTAGATGAAAAATATTGGGATGATACTTTTAACAAATCAAGAGTTATAAGTTATGATTATGGTGTAGACGTTCTTAAACAGTATTCTAATTTATTAAAAGAAGCTAAATCTATTTCTGAAAAGTTAAAAGTTATCAAACATAACGATTTAGAAATTTATCAAGTACCAGCAGCTTTAGTAAAAGTAAAAATAGTAGACGCTTTTAAAAAGAATTTAGATTATAGTTCATATTGTAATGCTGGATTTTTTGCTGGTTATAAAGAAGCTGACGGAAATGTAATGGTTAATTTTACACTACCTGTAGCAAATTTAGTAGCCGATTATTCATTCGATGATTTACCAGAAATTAGTCATAAATATTGGAAAGAAAGAAAATATACTGAAAACAAAATGTATTTTGGTGCTAATGAAAATGGACCTCAATTTTATGGAAAAGAAGTATCAACGTTAATTATCAAAGAAGATAATTCTATAGATATTATTAGAGTAAATGATATAAAAACAGTAGAAAATATTAAGTATGCAGTTTCCGGTTATCCAATTATTTTAAATTACAATAATGTTGAATATGCTAATGCTTTAGCTGAAGGTTGGCAATCTGGAGTTACAAGAAATACTTCACATCCTTTTGTGGGAATTAAAGAAGATGGTTATTTATATTTGTTTGGATTAACTACTACTAGAACAGGCAAATATATGACTGAAGAGGTTATTAGTAAAGTTACAAACTTTGGATTTAAGTCACTTATTAAACTCGATGGTGGCGGAAGTACAATTATTAAAATTAATAATGAAAATAAACTAATGACTTCTGAAAATAGAAGAATAAATTCTATAATAACATTAGGATAAATGAGGTATTAAATATGAATGAAAAATTTGAACTTAAAGGTGTATTAATAGATAGAGAAAAAGACCCAAGAGATTATACAATTTCAATGTTTATTCCTGGACAAGATGTTATTAAAGATGAAGAATTTTGTTTGAAATTACCAGCTATAGATTTTATATTAAATCAATATCATTTTAATTCTTGTGTAGGTCATTCGTTTGCATTATGTAAATCAATATTGGAATATCAAAGAACTAATAAATGGTTGGATATAGACCCATATACTATTTATGGAACTAGATATGATAATGAATACGATGGTATGGGAATGTACCCATATCAGGGCGCTAAGGTTTTAAAAAATGAAGGAGCTTTTTTAAGACGCGATTTTGGAATTCAAGCTGAAGTACCAGAATTAATCAATAAAGTTAAAAATTGGAAACAAGTAAATCCAAAATTAGTTGAAGCCGCTAAAGATTTACAAATAGAAGCGTGGTATTATGTAGATAATAATAACGCCATTAAAACCGCATTAAAAAACGGTATGCCAATTTCAGTAGCATATCCATTATACAATAGTTTTTATAATGTAGGTGTTGAAGGCATTGTGTTTATGCCTACAGAAGATGACGAGTTATTAGGATATCATCAAATGACAATTGTAGGTTGGACTAAAAATAATTATTGGATAGTACTTAATAGCTGGGGTAATAAATATGGATTTAAAGGTGTTTATTTAATTCCATTTGAATACGATTATAATTCAGCGATTGTTGTTACAGACACTATTACACCTATAAAATATAAAGCTAAAGAAATTGAATTTGTAGTTGGTAGTAAACATTTTAAAGTTGATGGAGAAACTAAAGAATTTGATTCAATTCCTTATATAAAAAATGATAGAACATACGTATCTGTTAGATTTATTACTGAAGCATTAGGGGCGTCCGTAGAATGGTTAAATGACACTCAAGAGGTTATAATTAGAAGTGAAGAATGTAAACTTAAATTACAAATAGGCAGTAAGAAATTTGTAATAAATGATGAAGATATTGATTGGAATGATGTAGCTCCAGAATTAGTAAATAACAGAACGATGTTACCTATTAGATTAATAGCCGAATATTTAAATTGTGAAGTTTTATGGGATAATGGTATTGTTAAAATAAAAGCACTCTAAAATAATAAATAATTTCAAAATCCATTATATTTATTATGAAGATAAGTATAATGGATTTTGTATTTTATAGGTGTAAATGTTATGAGTGTTGTTGGTAAAAATGAATTAACTGAAATTGAAAAAGTAAATATAGAAAAAATAGAAGCACATTTTGGCACAGATTACATATTAACAAATAAACATAATTTAGCGTATAATTGTCCGTATTGTGAAGAAAATAGAGGAAAAGCTGATTATGACCATAAGTTTATGGTTGATGCTAAAACTACAATGTATTGGTGTTTTAAATGTCACGTTAAAGGTTTATTGATTAAATCGTCGGTATCTAATGCAGAAAGAATTGTTCCATTTTTGTTAGATTATTTTAACTTAGATGAAGACACTAATAATACAACTAGAGACTCTGTTATTAATTCGGATTTAATAGAGTTAAAAGATGTAATACCTTTTACAAAAGATTCATTAGGCTATGAATATTTAAAAAGTAGACAAATAACAGATGATGACATTTTATATTATAATATAATGAATGGAATTAACGATAATTTAGGTCGTATAGTAATTCCAAACGTATTAGTATCTAAATGGACTGATTTCTATCAAGGTAGAAGTTATATAGGTGCTATGAATAAATATAAAAATCCTGAAGGTGTAGATAAAACTAATATAGTTTTTAATTTACATAATCAAAGAAAGAAACAAAAAAGAATATATATAGTTGAAGGTTTATTTAGTTCAATTCGTGGCGGTAAAGATTGTGTGAGTATTTATGGTTCAAGTGTATCAGATGTTCAATTACAATTAATAAAAAATTATAATTTTGAAGAAATTTATTGTTGTTTAGATGGTGATAGTGCTGGTAGAATAGGACAAACTCATTTAATGAATGAATTGAAAAGATGTACTAAAAGTAATATTTATGATATACGTTTACCAGAAAAAGAAGACCCAGCTGATATGGGTGAAGATGTTTTTAAAGAATATTGTGAAAAACATAAACAATTGTTTGTTAGTAATAAGATAAATAATATTTTATCGTATTTTGATGATTAAGGTATTAATGTAATATTAATATACATATTTTATATTTTTAAAGGAGATGTTGTATTATGGCTTTTAATTTCACAGACATTATTGCAGCTGAAACTAAGAAACAGGAAGAAGCTGCAAGAACTGGTTCCGGTGGCGGAATTGGATTCAAAACAGTATATCCATTTGCTAATGGTAGACTGGAATTTAGACTTATCGGTAATGAACCATCTGGTTTATTGTATCGTGAATTAGTATTTCATGAATACTGGTCAGACAATAAGAAACAGAAAGTACCTTGTCTTCGTCATATGTATAATATGGATTGTCCTATTTGTAATGCAGTTGACAATGTTCAGGCTACATTAGATGACAAAGATATTTTTGGTAAATATGGTTTTAAGAAACAGGGTATTATGTTTGCTAAACTTATTAGTGTAAGTCCAGATAATTATTTTGGAGATACTCGTAATCCCGCAAAAGCTGGAGATATTGTATTATTTATGTTTCCTAAATCAGTAATTAATGAATTGAGAAATCTGATTGTAGAATATTCAGAAGATTTGGAAAACATTTTTGCAAATAATACAGCAAGAACTGTTACTCTTAAAGTTGGTACTCAGGCTAATGGTTTTCCAGAATATGCATTTTATGTAAAAGGTTCAAATGATACTCTTTGTCTTGACGTACAAGGCAATCCAGACCAGGCTGCATTTAATGAATTCATGATGAAGTTGCCGAATCTTAAGGAAGTAAAATTCCCAGCAGCTCCTGATGAAAATATTGGAAATATTCATAGAACAGTAGTTGAAGAAATTAATAGAAAATACTTTGGAGACATGGTTGGAACACCGATGCCTGCACCTACTCAAATGGCTTCTACTCCAACAAATGTTCCTAATTCAGCTCCTGCGTATGCAGCTCCTGTAAATTCAGCTCCGGCTGCTCCAGTTAATACTACTGAAAATGTAGCTCCGGCTTATAATCCTGCACCAGCTGCAGCTCCAACACCGGTTGCTCCAGTACAAAACGTTGCTCCTGCTACTCCACCTGTTTCACCAGCTGTTAATACAGCTCCTGTACAGGAAACTGTAAGTGCTCCTACTAATACTGTTGCAACTGAAGACCCAAGAGGGCAGAGACCTGCATGTTTTGGTAATAACGAATATAACGATAAATGTGCAGCATGTCCTTGGGATAATGAGTGTGTATAATGTAAATTAACAATTAAGAGGGGTTGTTATTTATAATAATCCCTCTTAAAATCTTATTGAGGTGAAATATATGAATTTAAATCCAACTCTTGATAGAGTAGTTATTAAAAAATGTAATTTTGATGAAGTATATAAAACAAATATAATTCTAGTTAATTCTGCTAAAAATGACATAAATAAATTAATTTACGAAGTAGTAGAAGTGGGTCCAGGTGGAATAGTTAATGGACATAATGTAGAAATGACGGTAAAGCCTGGAGATAAAGTAATAGTTCCAGAATTTATTGGTAGTGAAATACATATTGAAAACGAGGATTATAGAATTATTAAATTAAGTGATATATTAGCAACCGTAGAAGATTAATTGTTTTTTAAGTTAAAGAGCAATTGATAAACATCTTGAATGTTAATACTCCAAGTAGTATCGTATCATAATTATAGTCATATTCACTATGTAAAGTGTTAAAACTAAAAGAGGTGATTCAATTGAAGAATATACTAAAACGATTATTTAGTTTTATACGAACTAAGATATCGTTAATTATATTTTTTATTTTTATTTCAATATTTATAATTTTATTGAGTATTAATCTTTTAAAGAATTATGAAACAGAAATAAAACCTACAAAAAATATTGAAAATTGTCAGATTACAGAACCTATGAAAACGTATTCTGAATTATTAGAAGAGAATAAACTTAAAGACATTAGAATTGATGCTTTAATTGAAAAATGTAATTCTCTTGAATTAGAAATTAATACATATAAAGAAAATCAAAATAAAAATATAGATACTTATAACATGAATCCTCATAGTAAATCTAATCTTACTGTAGAGGAAATAAATAATATGCTAGTTAATACTGGATTACAATCACAAGGTCAAGCTTTTAAAGATATGGAAAATACATATAACGTAAATGCTTTATTTGCTATGGGTGTAGCTATGCACGAATCAGCTAATGGGTATAAAAAGGCGAATACGCATAACTATTTTGGTTTTCGAGGAAATAATGGCTGGATGAGTTTTTCATCAGCATATGATTGTATTCAATATTTTGGAAAGTTGATTAGTAATAATTATTCTAATAGAACTACTATTTCAGCTATTCAAACAAAATATTGTCCAGACGGGTCTCCTTGGACTCAAAGGGTAATATCACATATGAATCAATTAAAGAAAAATATTAATGCATAGGTGAATAAATTATGATACGATATATTACTTTTAATCATTATTATAGAAGTAAATATGCAAATTATAAATTTATACCAAGAGTTAAATATATGTTAAAAGGTGAAGATTCAAAATATTATTTTACCATAAAAGATGTTAGACTTCCTAAAGAATCAGAATTTGATTTATATGAAATACACACTACTTCATAATAAAAAGCTGGATGTAAAAATCCAGCTTTTATTACATTTATATTACAAATGAAGAAAAACTATTTACAATTGTAAAAAACTATGTTATAATTGAATCATAATCAATAAACAAACGTTAAAGGAGATAAAGATTATGAGTAAAACTATTAGAAGAAAAAGAAGAAGATATAGAATAAATAAGGCTAAATTTGCAAGATTTATATTTTGTTGTTTAGTATTTTTAGCAGTAGTAATTTGGATAATATCTTCAATTATAAATGCTATATGTAATATGGTATTTAAACATGATGAAGTAGCTACAGTTGATACTATCGGCAAAGTAGAGGTTGTAGATATAATTCCTACTACATCTCAAGCATATGCTTCTGAAGATATACGCGTAATAGATTATTCAATTAAACCTGAAGGTCTTGATAATACGTATTATGAATATATGGTAGAAATATCAGAAAATGAAAATGTTCCTTTAGAAGTGATTTTAGCGATTGTAACTACAGAAAATGAAACATATAATGCAAATAGTACATATAAAAATCCTAATGGAACTATCGATATGGGAATGTGTCAAATTAATTCAGCATATGTTAATTATTTTGCGGATAAATATAACATTAAAGATTTAGACCCTTATAATGTACATGATGCAGTAACATTTGTTGCAAGACACATGAAATATTTAAGTAATTATGGAATAGAAAAATATAATTTATCTGAAATTGATAGTTATATATTTGCAGCTGGAGCGTATAATCGCGGATTAACAAATGAATGTAAATATAGAAATATGTATCATTATAAAGAAAAATTTATGATGAATTATGATAAATTTATTTAAAAGGAGATTATTATGAATTTACAAGAACAATTAGATAATTTTTTAAAAAATCATCCTAATAAAGATAAATGTATAAGTGCTGAAGAATTTAAACAAATGTTTCTTTTAGGTTTTGCAAGACAGATGCAGATAGATGTAGAACAATTTTTCGAATTTATTGTAGAAGATGTTGGTAATGGAAATTGTAATATAATTGCAAAATTAAAACAAAATAATGAAACTACATGTCACGTTTTGAATGAATTCTTTTTAAAAGAAAATTTACCTCAAGTTAAAGCGATGTTCGGTATGCCAGAAATTACAACTATTGAGGAAATTGGAGATGGAATAGCTGAAGTAAATTGATTCAAAATAATGCTCGAGTTAAAAAATGATTATAATTATTAAAGATGCATTTAAATTTACATAAGGGAGAAATAAACGATGTTACAAAAAATTAGCCGTGGAGATGTTTATTTTTATAATTTTGGTTTTGATTACGACGGTTCTGTTGAAGGAAAAAACAGACCGTGTGTAATCGTATCTAATGATAAGGGTAATAATTTTGGGACTACAGCTTTAGTTGCTCCAATTACTACTAGAAGTAAAGAAAGTTGTAAACCGTGGCAGGTGCATTTTCAAAATGGTTCTAAAAGTCAAATAATTTTGTGCGAACAAATTAAAACTGTAAATGTTGCGAAATTGTATAATTATCAAGGAAAGATAGATGCTCTTACAATGAGAGCTGTAGATGAAGCATTAGCTATCGAATTTGATTTAAATGTTACTCAGCGTGAACAAGAAAATACTGAATTTTTACATAGAGTAGATTATGCATTAGATAGAATAATTGGTAAACAATTAGCAAAATATGAAATGAAAATTAATGATATAATTTCTAATGCTATTGCAAACGTAGATAATAGTAAAAATGAATATGAAGAATTATGCAATAAGGTAATAAACAAAGTATCTGAAATTGTATCTAATAATACAACAGTCTTGGACGGAATTAATGACATTAAACGAGTATTTAATCAAAACGCGCTTAATTTAGATAAAATATTAGCGTCATTGATTAATTTATATAGAGATATGAATGTTTCTGCAATTACGTCTATAAATGTTCATGAAACTTTACAAAAAACTCAAATTGAAGAATTAAAAGAAGAAACAAGTGATAAAGTAAATGAATTTATTTCTAAAACATCTGATAAAGTAAAACCAATACGTCCAAGGTATACTGTAGAATTTGCAAAACAATTTATTGAAGAATATTATAATGGGAATAGACAGGAGTTTTTAGATAAACACGATTTACATGACCATGTTACTATTAACAATAGATTGATAACTATGAAAAATCTTCTTAAGAGAAATGGAATTAATTGGTTAGATATTAAAAATAAAGTTAAAGTTTATAATATAAACGATTTAAGTGAAGAAGAAAAACAAGTTAAATTTGCTAAATATTTAAAAAATAATAAAACATTAGCAGTTACTAATACGGTAGATAAAAAATCTCGAGAACCAGAAGAATATGGATTAAACGATACCTCTAATTATAAAGGTGGTTGCGGTCAAAACAAAGGAAGTAAACAATCCGTTAGAGCAGAAAGATTTGAATATACTGTTGAAAATTGTTTAGCTTTTGTTGATGAATGTAATAAATCTTCTGTAGAACAAATGTGTAAAGCATATGATTTAACTAATAAACAATTTGCTAATAGAAAATATCTAATCTGCAAATGGTTAAAAGAACAAGGTGTTTCATTTAAAGTTGTAAAATATAAAAGAACATAAGGGAGAATAGTTATGGCTAAAATAGGAATTTATTCCGATGTTCATATATCACATAATAGTAGTATAATGCCGACATTTTTAGATGAGGGAATATATACAACTAGATTAGATATGTGTAAAAAATCTATAAAATGGATGTATGAACAATTTGAAAAGAAAAAAGTAGACATGGTAGTCAATTGTGGAGATTTATATAATTCGCATACGGTTACAGCTGATGAAATACATACACTCGTACATACTGTAAACGAAATATATAAACCATATGAAGTGATTGGATGGAGTCCAACTTTAGATGTTACAATTCCTGGAAATCACGATAAGTTTAATAATACTTTTAATTCTTTGGAATTTTTAAAATTTAATGGTTATACTCAGTTGGTTGATAAATATATGTATTTTAATACCAATGGAGTTGACATATCGAATGGTTGGGATTGTTATGCTGTTAGTTTTCAAGATGCTAAAGATTTCGTAAATGTAATATCAGAAATGTTAGATGAATATCCAAGATGTAATCCAAAAGCGATATTATTTATGCATGGAGATATTAACGGTTCTATGTTAAGTGCTGGAAAAAGAATTACTAATCATATTGGTACTGATTTCTTATCTGAACATTTTGATTTAGTAATTAATGGGCATATTCATTGTCATGAACTCATTTATAATAAAAATGATAAGAGAATATTTAATATAGGTTCATTAACTTCGCATAGTTTTGCGGATAGCAATAATCATATTCCAGCGTGTTATATATTAGATACTGAGACTGGTGAAATTGAACAAATTAGTAACCCTCATGCTATATTATTTAAATCATATGAAGTATCAAATAAAAACGATTTAAATTTAATGTTTGAAGATATTACCTCATCTTCAAATAAGTCTATTATAAAAATTAAATGTTCTATAGATTTAAAAGAAGAAATAGAAAGTATAATTAATAGTATACCTCAGATTATTAAGAGTAAATTTATTTTTACGTATAATAAAAATATATCTAATACTTTACAAAGCGATAGTGTAGATATGAATACTCAAGGTGATATTAAAGATGAGTTCATTACATTTTTATCAGGACGACAAGATTTAAAATGCGATATTAGTGATTATATTAACGTTATAAGTTGAGGTGTATTATGATTAATTTGCAATTTTTAGAAATATATGTACAAGGATTTCAAAGTATAGGTTCAGCGTCTATAGATTTTGATAATTTAGGTACGTGCTATATTAGAGGTATAAATAATTATGATTCTAAAACTAAATCTAATGGTTCCGGTAAATCATCATTGATGTCTAGTTTACATTGGGTATTATTTGGTAAAACTCCAGCTGGTATAGGAAATGACGTTGTTAATAAGTTTTCAGATACTGGATGTTGTGTAGAATTAGCATTTAAAGTTGATGGTGTAAAATATGTTATCAGAAGGTCACAGAATCATCATAAATTTAAAACCAATTTAGTTATTTTAAAAGAATCTGAAGACATTTCTGGAAGGAATAAGAGTGATTCTGAAAAGGTTATTAGAGAAATAATTAAAATTGATGAAGAAGTATTTTCTCAAATGATATTTTTATCTCAAGGATTTGCCAATAGATTTGCAATTTATACTCCAAAAGCCAGAAAAGAATTGTTAGAATCTTTATATAGTATCAATGAACGATTAGACGATTTTATATCTGGATTGAAAATAAAAGAATCTACTATAAAAAACGATATAGATGACAAATCCAGAAAAATTTTAGAGTTAAATACAAAAAATCAAATGATACAAAATGTTATTAATACTAATATTGATAATATTAATAATACTGACGTTTTAGTTAATCAATTAATGTCTACTAAATCAAATATAACTAAAGAAGATATTGATTCTATTCAAAAACATTTAGATGATTTATCATCTCAAGTAGATAAAATTAATGAAAAATATACAGTGCAATATAATAAAACTCTTGATATAAATAGACAACTTATAGATTTATCATCTCAGAAACAAAAATTAGAACAAGAAATTAAAGGATTTTCTAACAATAAAATATGTCCAACTTGTGGTACTTTATTAGAAGATTATGAACATAATGAGCATATTCAAAATCATATACTCGAATTAACTAAAGAAATTGAAAACATAACTGTTCAAATTAATAGTTTACATAAAGAGTATGATGAACAAAATGATATAGCTGTTAAAATGAGTAATAAGCTATCTAATATTAGAAGAAATAGAGATAACGTTAAATTTGAACTATCTGAGAAAAATTCAGAATATCAAAAAGAATTACAAAAAGATACACAAATTAAAGCTTATCGAGATAAAATTGTAGAGTATAATCAAAATATAAATAATGCACAAGAATCTATAATAGCTAATGAGTCCGAATTAACAAATTTATCTGAAATTAAAACTAATAAAGAAAAAGATTTGGAAATAATGCAACATTCTATACGTTTAGCTAACAATCAATTTAAATCTTATCTTTTAGAAAATATAGTTAATTTGTTAAATAAAAAATTATCTGAATTATCCGTATCATTATTTGAAAATGAAGTTATAAGAATAGATGGAGATAATAAATTAGATATTTATATCGGTGATAAAACATATGAACAATGTTCCGGTGGAGAACAAAGACGAGTAGATGTAGCGATAATTATAGCTCAAAGATTTTTAGCTCAACAAATGAACGCGATTTCAGCAAATATATTAATTCTTGATGAAGTTTTTGATGGTTTGGATGATACATCTTTTGGTATAGTATTGGATTTATTATCTGATGAAATTCAAGATGTAGAAAGTACTTTTATTATATCTCATAGAGATATTAAAGAAATTCCATTTGATAAGATAATTACAGTAACAAAAAATGAAAATCAAATTTCAGATATTGAATTGTCTTAAATAATGTTTTTATAATATGGACGTTATAATTATTATGAGATGAATGAACAATTGAAGGGAGATTTGATATGACTCAAGATTTAAAAGATTTGTTGATTCAAATGACGAATAAATTAGAATATGTTCACGAAATTGGTTTGATTAGAGCTAATTGTTCCATTTGTCATAAAATTAAATCAGCTGATATGGGAAAACATTCCAATGTGGAAATAGCATCAGATTTAATTGATGAAGGATGGGATATCATTAATGATTCTATATATTGTCCGGTTTGTAAAAAACAATATATGTCATTAACGCAAATTGCACAAAATAATATTAGACCTGATAAAGTAAACTATTATCTAAACATTGCTAAAGAAGTTTGTACTAGAGCAACTTGTTTAAGACGTAAATATGGAGCTGTTTTAATAAAAAACGATACAATTATAAGTACTGGTTATAATGGTTCTCCAAGAGGAACCGCTAATTGTATTGATTTAAATGAATGTAGAAGAGAACGTTTAAATATTCCAAGAGGTCAATGTTATGAAATGTGTAGGTCTCTTCATGCTGAACAAAATTGTATAATTAATGCAAGCCGTAATGATATGATAGACTCGGATTTATATTTATACGGTATGGATGTAAGTACTGGAGAAATAGTACATGATTTAGATTCATGTCAATTATGTAAAAAAATGATTATTAATTCGGGCATTAAAAGAGTAATCTTTGCTAGACCTGATAATAATTATGAAATTAAAGAAGTAAGTGAATGGGTCGTTAATGACGAAACATTAACTGATAAATTTGGATATTAAAAGTAAAGGAGACAAAAAAGAACTATGAACGTAATTATGCTAATGGGAAGAGGTACCGAAGGTACAGGTAATACACGTATTACCATTGAATTGGAAAGGTATATCCGTAGCGCAGGTCACGATGTTAAGACAATTACATCAGTTGATAAAGCGTGGGGAAGACATCTTTCTCAGGTCAATGACTTTATTCCGTTCAAATTTTCTACTGGTGCATACCAGGACGGAGGAAAGTATGATTTGTGTATTATTACTTCAGTTCCTCCTAAGGTTAAGAAGTCAGCTAAAATTAAAGCTGATGAAATGTTATTGAAAAAGTTTGAAGAAACACAGGGAAGTATTTATAGAGGATTTAATGATACTCTTAGAAAACTTAAAGAAAATGGTACCAAGATAGTATATCTGCAGGTAGACCACAAGATTCATTCTATTTCTCGTAACTTCTATGCAGAAGAAGAATATATGAAAGATTTCTTCTCATTGCTTGATAGAATTGTTATTCATGATTTGCAGAATGATTTCTGTAAGAAATTTCTTGATAGAAAAGTTAGACCGCTTGGTTGTGTAAACTTTGACTTGGGAGAACAGCTTGCAATTTCATGTGATTATGATGAAGTTGCTAATATTATTAAACCTCATGAAAAAATTGATAAACTTTGTTACTTTATTGGTAGAAGTGCAACTTGGAAAGGTTGGACTGAGTTTAGAGAATTGCATGAGAATTTCTTAAAAGATAAAGGTTATGTGTCAGTTATTGAGGGTATTGAACTTTCAATTAATGCTAAAGATAATTTGTATCTTAAAGAGAATGGTACATATACGATACCGAGACCTGACAATATTTGTCGTATTGGAAATAATCTTCCTGAAAAAGAAACCGTAGAATATTTAGTTGATAATGTTGATGAATTTAGATATCAGCCTGCATTTATTTATGGTCCATTTGTAAGAAATGAAGCTCTTAATAGAGTTGCAAAAGCTAAATTTGGAATGTTCTTTAGTTTTCTTGGAGAACAATATGGCGGTCCGTTAGAAAATACATTCCTCGAAATTGTAGCTACTGGAACTATTCCTGTAATTAAAAAGGAATTATGGAGAGCTGCTAAATTCAATGATAATAAATTTATGAATTATTCTCCAAGAGATATTGGTATTATTGTATATGATAGTGAACATCCTGAAAAATGTGTTCAGCTTATGGAACAAATTAATGCTGATAATAATCTTTATAATGAATATGTTTCAAAATGTCAGGCTTTCTGTAGAAGTCAGTTTGATAGAAAAGTAATTATGGGTAGATTATTCGATAAATGTAATATTGTAGAAAGAATGTCTGTAGAATAATATCTTTTTTATCTAAACATTATATTCAATATAAGATTAATTTAAAAGGAGATTTATAAAATGGAACAATTTAAAGAAACAATTGAACAGTTGAAAGAAAAAATTAATAATATGGAAGCTACTATTGAGTGGTTAACAAATCTTGTATGTACCGAAGGTGAAGTGACAATTCCATATCTTGATTTTTCAGGTGATGAAGAATTAAAGCTTCCTAAGAGAAATCGTGAAGGCGATATCGGTTATGATGCATATGCTCATGAAACTGTTGTTATTCCTCCTCATAGTTCAGCTAAAGTATCTCTTGGTATTGGAATGCTTATTCCAAAGGGCTTTGGTGTAGCTTGTAGAACAAGAGGTGGAAATTGGCTTAAAGGTTTATTGGTAGGACCAGCTCATGTAGATTTAAATTATCGTGGTGTTGTTAATGCATTGTTATATAACGTGTCTGATAATGAAATCGTAATTGAAAAAGGTGATAGACCTTGCAGCATTGACGTTTATAAAACATATGCTATCGAATGGCAGTCTATTGATGAGTTTAGAAAAGTAAACAGTATTGATGATGAAACATTTGATAGAATTATGGACACTAACCGTGGCGATAAAGGATTTGGAAGTAGCGGTAAGTAAAATATAATGTAAATAAGAATTTATAAAGGGATTATGTATACATTATATGTAATCCCTTTATTTAATAAATAGGAGAATTAAAATGGCTGATTTTTTACAAGAAGTAGTAAATCAAAATAGATTAAATGAAGCAAACGTAATGCTAGATAGTGCAGAATCCATTATTGGAGAAAATATTGTTAGTCAAGTAAATAATCTCACTACTGAATTAGATACTTTAATGGATATGATGCATAAGAAAATAAATAAAGACGGTTATGAAATATCTGATAAAGAGTTGGAAAAATTAATTATTAGATTACCTATACTTATTTATGAACTTAATAATACTTTAATGAAAGCTGGAATTAGAGAAGATTTAGCTAAAATTATCAAACAAACTAATTACAATAGTTCATATGTAATGCAAGAAGGAACAATAGCTGATAAAAAAGCCGGAGCTGAATTAGATATTAAAGAAGAAATACTTTTAGAAACAACGTGGAAACGTTCCGTTAAAATTATTAATCAAAAAATGGAAATTGCTGGAGAATTATTATCTTCATGTAAAAAGATACTTTCTAAACGTATGGAAGAAATTAGTATAATGAAGAGAGCTCCTAATATTTAAACTGAGGTGATATAATGAATGTGAAAGATATTTGGTTATCATCAGAATACGATAAAATTCGAAACAATGAAAACATTAAAAATAGAGTAATGTTTACTTGTTTTGGTGGCTCTCATGCCTATGGTACTAATATAGAAACATCCGATATAGATATACGTGGTGTTAGTCTCAACACCGTATCAAGTTTAATAGGATTACATCCTTTTGAGCAAGCCGTATGTAACGAAACTGATACTACTATTTATTCATTTGATAAAATTATTTCTTTATTGATTAATTGTAATCCAAATACTATAGAATTGCTTGGTGGAAAAGAAGATTCTTATTATTTTCCAGATGGGGTTCCAGGACAATTAGGAAAACTATTAGTAGAAAATAAACATTTATTTTTATCTAAACGAGCTGTATATACTTTTGGCGGATATGCTACTCAACAATTACGTAGATTGCAAAATGCTATAGCTCACGATTCTTATACTCAAGAACAAAGAGATAAACATATATCTCGAACATTGGAGAGTAATATATGGCATTTTAATGAAACGTATGCTGAATTTGAAGAAAGCAATATGCATTTTTATAGAAAAGATAATGAGTTAGTTTCAGACATAAATCTTAAAGCATATCCAGTTAGAGACTTTAGTGGAATTATAAATGAAGTAACCAACATTGTAAGGGATTACGATAAGTTAAATGGTAGAAACAATAAGAAAGATGAGAATCATTTAAATAAACACGCAATGCATTTGGTAAGATTATATTTAATGTGTTTTGATATTCTTGAAAAAGGTGAAATAAATACCTACAGAGAACACGATAAAGATATGCTTCTTGAAATAAGAAATGGTAAATATATGAGAGAAGATGGAACTTATGAACCTGAATTCTTTAAAATTATAGATAAGTACGAAGATAGATTACAATATGATAAAGAACATAGTAATCTACCAGATAAACCAGATATGAAGAAGATTGAAGAATTAGTTCAATTTATTAATCTCAAGACGCTACAAATGAGGTGATATAATATATGGTACCATTAGTAATAAAAGCATTAGAGACCATAAATAATGCATTTAATCAATATGAAAAACAAGTATATTTAGTTGGCGGATGTCTTAGAGATATGATATTGCAACGTGGCGTAAAGGATTATGATTTAGCTACAAATATGAATCCACATGAAATGATAGAAATGTGTCAAAATGAACATTTAGCTGCATACGAATCTGGAATAAAATATGGAACAATAACAGTGGTGATTAATGACATTCCTTTTGAAATTACCACGTTTAGAAAAGATTCAAATACATCAGATGGACGTAGACCTGATTATGTAGAATTTTCCAATAATATTATTGATGATTTAGCTAGACGTGATTTTAGAATGAATGCAATGGCTATAGATTTAAATGATTATCTAAGTTCTAATTTTACTAAAGATGATATACTAAAAAATATAATAGACCCGTTTAATGGTTTAGAAGATATAAAAAATGAAGAAATAAATTGTGTTGGAGAACCATCAGAAAGATTTAGAGAAGATGGTTTAAGAATAATGCGAGCTATTAGATTTGCTACTAAATATAATTTTACTATAGGTAAAGAAACAATGGACGCTATTTTTAAACATCATGATTATTTATCTTATATATCCATTGAAAGAATTCAAAGTGAATTTAATCAAATAATTTTAAATTTTAATCTTAAAGTAAATGATTTAAAAGATGAGAAATATTTAAATAAATGGAAGTTGACCAGTTTTATTATAAAAAAGATATTTCCAGAAATGTATGCATTGTCCAATGTAACTCATAATAGTATTTATCATTTATATGATATTTATACACATAGCTTATTAGTATGTGCAGGTATTCATACAAATAATATATGTTTAAAATTAGCAGCATTATTTCATGATATAGGAAAAATGAATAGTGATTCCATAGATACAGAAAGATTAACTAAACATTTTTATCATCATGCTAAAGAATCTGTGGTGATGACTGCTCAAATTTTAACTCGTATGAGATATTCAAACGATGAAATAACTAATATTCTAACGTTAATTGAATGTCATGATATGGAATTAAAAAATAATAAAAAGTCCATAAAACGATTATTAAATAAAGTAGGTGAAAATCTATTTGAAGATTTATTAGATTTAAGAATGTCTGATAAAGAAAATCATTTAGGTATAAATATGTCAGAAGACGAGAAATTAAATATTATAGAAACGTATAAAGAAATATTATTTAATAATGAAGTGTTTTCTGTCAAGGATTTAGCAATAACTGGAGACGATTTAATACATTTAGGTTATAGCCCATCTCCATTATTCTCCGAAATATTAAATGATTGTGTAGAATTATGTATTAAAAAACCTGAATATAATACTAAAGAATGTCTACTTGAATATGTTTATGAAAAATATTGAAAAAATAAATAATAAAATAAATATTGTGGCATTATAATTAATATAAGAGTTGCTTACAATTCTTATAAATACTCTTATAAACATAACGGTAATGGCTTATAAATAGGGCGGGGTTTGATTCCCTAAGGTTACACTGTTCGACTCAGAAACCAACGATTGAATTTGTAAGTAATAAGAGTAAATAAAAAGGATATAGGTTGGCCTATTCTGAGAGTTTACATATTCACCTTGATGAATAGAAAAATATGTTGAAATAAATAAAATTAAAATGTCCTTCTCCTATATCCTTAATATATTGCCCGGTAGCCAAGCGGTAAGGCACCGGAATTTGACTCCGGCATTTCCGTAGGTTCGAATCCTACCCGGGCAGCCAACTCATGGTTGACTTTTATTTCAATTTTCAAACAAGAGTTTAAATGTGAGTAAAATTGAACGGGTGATGCACGAGATAACATTAGGTCTTTTAGGATTAGTTTGGACAAGTACGAAACTAACGGGTTATATGTTTTATTTATGATACTTTTCGAGTACCAGTAGCAATCGAATAACAGTCATAAGATGAGTAGCCGAATAGTTACTAAATATATATCTCCTTTTATAAATAAGGCGAAAGCAAGTAACAGGGCTAAAGAATATGTTTATTGATTATAAACTATTCGGTGAAACTATCTCATCCTGTAGCTCAGTAGGTAGAGCACTTGACTTTTAATCAAGGTGTCGAGAGTTCAAATCTCTCCAGGATGACCAATTAGTATGTATTAGGCATTGCATACTTCTCTATAAGTTGGGAGAATCTATACAGTGATTCAATGTGAGATAGGTGGGAAATATAATTATTATTTTTCGTAGTGGTTAGTAATAATATATTTTAGGGTGATTCTTACAAAATAATTAAAAATATTTATAATTTTAAATAATATTTTTACAATTGTAATATTATAATAAATATGAGGTAATTGGTATTTATTGTTTGAATGATAACAATAGGTGATAGAGCCAATATCTGTATCGAATAAACAATAATGAAAGTTCAATTCTTTCATACCTCTAACAACTTAATTTATTCTTGGATGCAGTGAGGAGATAACCGTCATACCATTGCATTGAAAAAACTTATTAGCATTGAGGAATGGAAGCTGTACTTGTCGGTTGTAAAGCTTATGCTAATAGTTATCTGAAGTACTAATAGGAGTATCGTACCAGTTAATTCATCTGCCTCAAAGTTAGGCCTGGTAATGTTAAAACGATACAACAAGTTTTATAAGATAACAACATTATAATATTTAAATGTTTTATATGAAATTATATTTCTGTCCAATTGGATTATGAACAATATAAGACATTAAGGGCATTAGATATTATGAGTTTCCAATAACTAAAATTGGAGTATGCCTCTTTGCCGGTTTTCGCAACTGCTTTAATCGGCTACATATCGAAAGAGGATTCCTTTATTAATCATCCGGAAGTTGATAAAGGTATATACGCAGGTATGGTATAATGGCTATTACGACTGCCTTCCAAGCAGTAAATGTGGGTTCAATTCCCACTACTTGCTCCATAATTCCAGACGACCGGAAATAGTTATTTAATTAATGATTGCAAGCATTAAAATAACGCTAACTTATTAGTTGCAAATAGTGAGTTTAGTTACGGATTAGCCGGCATCTCCACGGAGACGAATGAACAGAGTAACTCGTTGTTCCTGGAATTAATTTTAAGCTGTGGGAAGTCCAAGTGCCGAGTGTATAGACAAGGGTGGACTGTAAGATACGAAGGGTGAATCTTACAAAATATTTTAAAAAAATAAATAATAATTGTAAATGGTTTATATTATAATTATTATGAAAAGAAAATATTAAATATGCTCGTGTGGTGGAATAGGCAGACACCCGGGACTTAAAATCCCGTGCCCTTTAAAGGCGTACCGGTTCGACTCCGGTCACGAGCACCAAATAAACTAAGTGTTTTAAGTTTATTAAATATTATGCATTTCCTTTTTACAAATTTAATAGACGTATTAAATTTGATTTCAGTGAACATGTATTTAAGTGGTAATTACCTTAATATCATCTTATAAAATATTTAAGTTTAGAAAACACAAAATATAAATATAATGAAGTGGGATAGTATTAAGGAAAACGTTATCACATGATAAAGTTGGGAGTTTCAAATCTTCCTCCTGCATAGCATTATATTTTAAATATTCCTCGTTAGCTCAGTAGGTAGAGCAATTGGCTGTTAACCAATGGGTCGTAGGTTCGAGTCCTACACGAGGAGCCAAGCATTTTCATTTATTTGAAAACAGCTGATTGACTTATAGGAATAGACTATATGACAACTCGGAAAGACGGGTATTTATTTGGCCTCATCGTCTAGTGGTTAGGACACAAGGTTTTCAACCTTGTAACCGGAGTTCAACTCTCCGTGAGGTCACCATTGAATTTGTATGCAAATACAAATTCCTCCGCACCCATTTTCTTTATCTATTTCTTCAATGGTAATCGTAAGAAATAGATTTATTATCGAGGCATAGCTCAGTTTGGTAGAGTGCTTGGTTTGGGACCAAGATGCCGCAGGTTCAAGTCCTGTTGCCTCGACCATTAATTTAAATCTTAACTATATAGAGATATAAATACTGAAATTTAAAAAGGAGACCTCTTCAGTAGATTTCTAGAGTCGTGAGGTGTAGCTTGATGTTAGGATTTAAATTATATAAATAAGAAATGTAGGGTTAGAAGCACCCATCATCTAAGGAGTGAAAATTTAATCTACTCGCTTCCTAATGCTGGAACTTTATAATAATTAGTTAATTTAGTTGTATTAATATTGTAAAGTGAGTAGATTAACTAAATTAAATTTTCTTTGGCGTAGTAGCACATCTTATTTTATATAATGAATTGACTGAGAGGCTTAAGGTTGATACTAACTAGAGTGCCAGAGTGAAGTTAGATATTCCATACTCTGTTACCCGTAGGTTCGAATCCTACATTTATTACAATAATCTTAGTGTATCGAAAAGAAGTGGGTATGGCTCATGCTTGTTGCCCCATACTAAAGCTATCAATCTGCTAAGGGATTGGTGTACCTAACATACCTCCTATAGTTCCCAATATGACATGACAAGCGATATTGGACAAGAATATGGATTCCGATATGAAAGTATCGGATGCATGGAGAAGTACTCAAGAGGTTGAAGAGATTGGTCTTGAAAACCAATAGGTCGTTAATAGCGGCGCGTGGGTTCAAATCCTACCTTCTCCGCCATACAGACTTCTGCAGTTTATAATCTTACTAATGAATATTCGCGATGTTCATTCATGCGGTGAGTTATATTAGTACAAGGTCTGTAACCAATGAAATTAATAGTTGTAGTCGAACATCTATTATTTTCTATCAATCAGATAAATAGAGATTTAGAGTTTGATTGAGCTCGTGTATCGTTATTGCATTCTCATTATTAAACGCTTATGTGAACAAGCGTCATTGCTTGTAGTAAATCATTAAATAAGTTAATATAACGTAATACTTATTTAAGAGATTTATATTTTATCTTATATTTCGAGGGAAGAAATATCGATATAAAGTGCGTTATAAATGCCTGAAAAGGAGATTTCGTCTATGAGGCTTTTATGTTAAACGAATTGCAGAATTTGAATAGTATAAAAGGGTAACCACATGGGTCTGCACGATAGTAAAAATAATAACTAAAAGTAACTTTATATGAGGGGTCTTTAATATTTGGATAAGACAAAGGAATAAGGGTAGCCTCCGCTTATTGTGTAGAAATATTTGATAGAATTATAAAAGGAGAATTCATATGTATAAAATTACTTTTTGTAGAACAAGTAGATTTAGAACAAATAATAAAAAAGGAAATTTTATTAAAGAATTTAAGACATTAGATGAGATTGTAAAATTTTATCTTAAGTCTAATAATAATTTATGGTGTCCTAAGATTAAAGAAGAATTAACAAAAAGAGAATTTTTTATATTATGTAATAAACTTAATTCTCAATTATTATTAACTGAATAAATTGTATTGCAGAGTGGAAGCAGTGGTTAGCTCGCTTGGCTCATAACCAAGAGGTCGGTGGTTCAAATCCATCCTCTGCACCCAGGTCTACCGTTTGATATTTTCATACGACCAGTCACTGATGGATTATTAAATCCCCAGCAGATAAACTACTTAGAAAATATCATATATGGGAATTTACTCCGGTGAGTTGTGCGGCCGTAGTTTGGTTCAACTCCAAAGATTCCCGCCTTAAATTGGTCTAACAGAATATATGGTGAAAATCCACGAGGTTAGTTAGTAGCTAATGTCGACAGAGCAGTAAAAGTCGTTTGCTTGACCAATTTATATAGGAGAGTAAAGATAATTGGAAATCGCTCGGTCTCCAAAACCGTAGTACGAGTGTTCGATTCACTCCTTTCCTGCCAATTAATATGGTATAGAGTGTTGACGTATCATATTTCTTAGAAAGCACACCTAACCAGTACATAGGTTGATAAGTTGCCAAGTTTTTGGTTTATCTGGCAAGTTGTATAAAACCGGATATAACATGCTGGTGTAGTTCAATGGTAGAATAACTGACTTGTAATCAGTGGGTTGTAGGTTCAAGTCCTATCACCAGCTCCATCGAAGTTCTATATTTGTCTTCTAGTTTGCAGAGATTGTATGTGAAATGTCAAATACTGCTAAACAGAATACCTTCAAAATAATTAGAACAAACTGTTAGTGCTAGACCACTAGTATACTAATATAAATATTCAAGTTATCTCAGAAGCTTAGTAAGCGTCTAATTAGTAATGGCGAATGAAAGTTAGAGAGGATTAAAGAATATTTAATTTGGAGAAGTACTCAAGTTGGTGAAGAGACGACACTGCTAACGTCGGAGGTCAGAAATGGCGCATAGGTTCGAGTCCTATCTTCTCCGCCATATAGCTGAGTTATACAGCGAGGTTCCCAAGTTTAAACTAAAAGCACTTGGTCATAAAAACGTTTAGGATGTTTCTCGATATCAGGACTAAATCGACATAGAGTAGAGGGGTTTGAAGGTCGTATCCTTATATAACAATATAATTGAAAGAGACAATTATATTTAGGAATGGTAAGAACCAGATGTGGAAATCTACAGTAGCATGAAAAACCTTCATTTAAAAGTAAATATAGATTACCAATATTAACTTTATTTGAACTGCAGATAACAGATAAAGAGAGTTAAGAGAAGACGAACTTCTATCGAGAATGAGTCGATGTGTAACATTAGCTTAAATAGGAGTCATGACCTATAAATTGCAGAATAAGTTTGAACAGCGTCTGCTGGATATTTAACAAAGGTAATCTGAATTATAAGTATATAATCTTAATGTAATTAGCATTCCGGCGGTAGTATTGGTGTAAAATAAGCACTCCGCGGGTTGTATAGGTATAATAATCCTATAGATTATATACTTTAATTTTTAAGGAGATTAGAAATGAAATATTGGGCTGTATATAAATGTCCACTTTGTGGAAAATTATCTAGACTTGGAGATTCTGTAGAACTTCCATATGATAAGCTACCAGAAATATTAGCAAATGTTATTAAAAATCAACAGTTTTTAGGACATCCTTCATTATATAGAGCTCCATTACATATTCCATGTAAATGTGATAATGGAAATGCAGGTTTAGCTCAATTTGCTGGATTTGTACAAGATAAAAGTGAACAAGAATCTAATGCTGCTAATTTTTTAAATAAATTAATTGGAAATAGATAAATGAAAATATTATTGTGGACCATTAGCGTAGTTGGTTAACGCACCGAGCTCATAACTCGTAGACCCTTGGTTCGAGTCCAAGATGGTCCACCAAAAACTGAAAAGCCCCTTTAATGAAATGATTAGAGACATACGGCTCCCTAATTAAAATAAAATTAAAGGAGGCTTTTTTATGTTTGGTTATATTTATGAAACAACGAATCTTATTAATGGAAAGAAATATATTGGAAAGAAAATATCAAATAAATTTTTAGGAAATTTATATCTTGGTTCCGGTGTAGCTTTAAGAGAAGCTATTTCTAAATATGGTAAAAATAATTTTGAGGTTAAATTATTAGAAGAGGTAGATGGATATAAAGAAACATTAAGTGAAAAAGAAAAATATTGGATTAAATATTATGATGCTCAAAATAGCCATGAATATTATAATATGACCAGGGGCGGAGATGGCTCCGATGGATTTAGAGGAAAACATTTTTCAGAAGAAACAATGATTAGATTACGTGAAGTTAATAAAAAACGAAGTGATAAATGGGCTCAACAACATAAAGGTAAATCTAATATAGAAATTTTTGGAGAAGAACGAGCAAAAGAAATTAGTAAAAAATTAAGTGATGCTAATAAACGATATTATGAAAATAAACGAAAAGAAAAATTACAACGGTGGCTTGATGAAAAACATACTTGTGAAAATTGTGGAAAAGTAATGACAGAATATTATGGTTCTGGTAGATTTTGTTCATTACAATGTAGTAGACATATTAAACCTAAAATAGATTATTTTAATATTGACTATGACGATTCATATATTTATAAATGCGACAAATGTGGTAGAAGATTTAATAATAAAGGTGCGTATAAAATTCATATTAGATATAAGCATAATTAAATCCTTGAAGGCCCACCAAAAAATTATACGGATTATCGTTTATTCGATAATCCTTTTATTTTGAATAATTTATGTAAAAAAATTTAAAATATAATTAAAGAAAATATACACTTAAAACATAGTTTATTAATACATATGTTAATATTTAGAATATAATATATGTGTAAGTAAATTTAAAAGGAGTGTATATTTATGACTGATATTAATATAATTAATAAAAGCTTAAAATACGATAATGGAGATATAGTCGATATTCCTATTATTGGAACTAATAATATTATATTTTCCTGTACTTTAGAAAATACGAGTAATGAAGTACAAAAGGTGATTATCAGTATAGCCCATTATTATGATGAAAAACAATATGATGTTGATTTTGAAATATGCGAAATATCTGCTAATTCAAACTTAGATGTAGTTAAGAATTATAGTTATAATAGAATTAATGATGGTGATATTTTAAAAATAATAATGTTTGATAAAACTTATAAACCACTTTGTTCATCTATAAATAGACCTTATAATGTATATACTGAATCTGATTTTTATAATATTAAAGAAGATTTAGGAATAACATATAATTTAATGAATGATTTGATTTTAGAGAATCTTATTCCATTTAATTTTTATGGAAAGTTTAATGGTAATAATCATAGTATAAATTATAACATCAATTCATCTGAAGAATATTCAGGACTTTTTTCCAAACTAGTTGATAAAACAGACATTAATAATCTTAGATTAAATGGAAATTTAAAATGTACTTCTAAATATGCAGGTTCATTAGTTGGAGGTATAATTAGTTCTAATTCAGTAGAAATTAGTAATATAGTATCAAATGTTACTGTGGAAGTCAATGCTCATTCTGCTCATTTTATTGGAGGTATTATTGGTTCAACTGCTGAGTCTAGTAATGATATTAACTTAATTTTGAATAATTTAATATATTTAGGTGTTATAAAATTAACTTCACAATATGCTAATTATATCGGCGGAATAATTGGTTATAGTAAACATAATATTACTAATTGTATCATGCGCGGGTCTATAGTATGTAATGATAAATCGCTTATAGGTGGAATATGTTCATATTATAGTGGTGAACGGGATAAATTAATTTCCAAATGTGTAGTTATTACTAATTTATGCAATGGTATTATTGCTACTATAGCAAATGTTGTAAAAAGTAATTGTTCAGTTAAATACTGTTATAGTGTAGATAAAGAATTACCATTTTTCTATAGCATTTACAATAGAGTTAATAATTTAATACTTCAACAATCGTATTTAACAGGTTCATGTGATGATTTAGACGGTATAATAAAAACAACAGTTTATGAAAATATAAAATTACCAGCTAATGAATCTAGTTTTCCAGATTTAGATTTTATAAATATTTATAAAATGTCTTCATCTAATTCTCATCCTATATTGATAGGTGATGAAATATTTGAAAAATATCAAGAAATATAAATAAATTTATTAAGAGAGGTTAATTTAAACCTCTCTTTTTATTTTACAATAAATAATAAATTCGTAGAATTATAATTATATTTATTATAATAGAATGAAACGTTAAGGAGATGAAGTCTTATGCCTTATAATTATAAAGGCTATGATGAAAAATCTAATAAATGGGTTTACGGTGAAAGAGAGATAATTGTAAATCCAAATGATTTATCAAAACGTTATTTTATAGTAAATGAAAAAGAACGTATTGAATTTAAAAAAGAAATGATGTGTAAAATTACTCCACTTACAGCAGGTGTTAATCGAGAACCAATTTACGATAAGGATATAATTACTGTTAATTTTAAAGATAATCCAATAACACCTTTTATAGTTAGTAGAGGAGAATGTGATTTACATTTAGAATATGAAGATGTAACTATTTATGGATTATATCTTAAAGGATATGATAATAAAGATTATATTTTTAGTGATAATGTTGTAAAAAATCCAGACATGTTGTCTATTGTAGGTAACATTTTGGAAAATCATAGTAATTAATTTAAAATTATTATAAAAGGAGAGATTAAAATGGCATTATTTAAAAGTAAACAATTGAAAAAAGAAATTGAGGATTTAAAAGCTAAACATGCTAATGAAGTAAAAACATATGTTAATGAAATTAGTGAATTAAATTCTAAGTTGGCTAGTACTGAAAAATCAAATGAGGAGCTTCAAACTATTTTGTTAGAATATAAACAAATAGTTAATGGACATCTTACTGATTATATTGAAAATAAAGAATATAATGTGGATAATTTCTTTACAAATGAATTTAAAACTCAGTTTGAAAATTTTGTAAACAATGAAGGTCATTCTGAAGAAGAGATTCTTAATAAATATAATGAATTATATAATAAAGAATCAATTTATTTTGAAGGTATTGCTTCATGTATTGATTTTATTAGAACAAAACGCAATCCTAAGATTTCAACTGAAAAACAAATTCTCAAATATATTCTTACTGAAACAGGTAGAAAGTCTTTAGATTCTTATATTGAAGCTATAGCTCTTGGTAATACTGGAGAAATTAATCGTTTTGAAGGGAATAACGAATAATGGGTTCACCTTTTGATGTATCATTAAGTGTGGCATCTAGTGGATTTTGTATTAGTGAAAAGAATAATGTATATATATCTAATAATTATGTCGTTGGTTTTAAAGGTGGATGGAGAAATGGTAATTATTTTATAGATATACTTATTCCTGGTAAAAGTATATCAATATATGAACATGATTCTAAAGATTTAGATTTTAATACTATTTCAAAGAAAATAATTACTAAACTTATGGATAATATTAGATATGAAATTAATACAAACATTCATATTGACAAAATTGTAAATGAGGTATTAAATGATGGAAAAGAAACGTCTAACTTTAACAGCTAATCAGGAAAAAGCTGAAAAAATTATTAAAGCTATTTATAAGAATGAAGGATATTGCCCATGTAGATTAACTAAGTCAGAAGATACTAAATGTCCTTGTAAAGAAATGATGGAGAACCATGAATGTCATTGTGGTTTATTTGAATAACTTTACTTATAATTATATGGGAAAAGTCTACAAATAAGTAGACTTTTTCTTCATTTCTAAATAACGTTATTTATATTCTGCAATTATAATAAATATGAAGGAGAGAAGATAATGACTTATAAAGTATATCGTAAAGAACTTGGCGGAAAGGTTTGTTTATGTTCTCAACCTTTTGAAGATAAAGAACAATTTAAAACAATTTGTAAAAATCTAGATTATGAGATATATTTAGACGGAAAAAATATATCGAGTAAATATAGACCTAAACAAAAGAAGGAGAATCAAAATGCTTAATGTATTAAAAACTATTCAAATTATTTTATTTGCTATTTTAATTATTCCAAGTCTTTATTTAATTATCAGAGAACCTTTTATTAAATTTAAAAAGTATAGAAAAAGAAGATTAACTGTTTGCGGATTAACATTTTTAATTTCTGCATTAATCTTTATGATTTTAAGTATAATTATTAGTTATAACGATACATTGTATATGTCAATGAAATATGCACCATTTATGCAGTCTTGGGTAATTATTAAAAGTACACTTTTAGTATATGTTCAAATTATATTTTTTATTATTGGACTTATTGGAATTTACGGATGGTTTATTTTAGTTTGTGAAAAAAGAGCAAATAAAACACCTTATACGATAATTGATTGTAATGTTCCTAAAAGATTAACTTTAAGACAAAAAATTGAATATCCGTTTATGTGGTATGAATTATATATTAATGTAAAAGTATCACAAGATAATTATTATATTTTAACAGAATTGGCTACAAAAGATTTAATGGAATTTGAGGCTAAGGAGAAATAAATGAACAAAGTACCTAACAATAGAACTTTACAATTAGAAAATACAACTTTAAAATTTGTAATAGTAATATGGAAAGATGGTTGTTGGAAATATATTTCTAAAAATTACGGTTGGAAGAATAATTTCGATTATTCTGTAAAAATAAATAAAGCTATGACATTTCCTACAGATTCTGCAGCTTGGAATTTTGTTAGACATCATAACTTAGAAGGAAGAAAATACTATATCGTTCCAATGGAATGTAAACATAAAGTTTCATTTTTAGATTATAAGTGAGAGTAAAATCTCATTTATGATAAATATATTATTACATAAAGGAGGTGTGGTACATGCCAGCAATTATGAGTTGGTTAGTACCCGTAGGAATTGGAATTGTTGCACTGCTCGCAATCATTATTTTCCTATGCAAGATTTACAAAGTAGCAGAAATGGATAAGGCTTTGATTATTACAGGTGGTAAAGAACCTATTATCAAAGTTTCCGGAGGTAGTTTTGTTATTCCTATTTTTAGAAAAGCAGATTACTTCGATTTATGTATGCTTACTGTTCCTGCAGATAGTGATGAGATTAAGACAAAAACATCAGTTCCAATTGTAGTTGACTGGACAGCACAGATTAGACCTAATACTAAAGACTTACAGATTCTTAAAAAGGCAATCGTGTCATTTAAAGAACGCGGTAATGATGGTATTATTGATGATGTTAAGTTAACTCTTATGGGTGCAGTTAGAGGAGTTGTTGCTACTTTAACACCTGAACAGGTTCAGAATGATAAAGAAACCTTTAAAGAAGAAATCATGAAATCTGTTAAAGATGAACTTGATGAAATGGGTCTTGAACTTGTATCTCTTAATATTCAGGATATTACAGATAACAATGGTTATTATGATGATATTGCTGCAATTGATAGAGAAGAAAAGAGAAAAGAAGCAGAAAAAGTTAAAGCTATGGCTAATCAGCAGATTAGACAGCAGTCAGCTGAATCTGAAAAGGTTGCTAAACAGAGCGAACTTGATACAGAACTTCAGATTGCAGAAAAGAATAGAGATAATGATTTGAAGAAAGCCGCGTTTAAAATTGAAACAGATAAAGCAAATGCTGATGCTGAAATCGCAGGTGAACTTCAGAAAACTATTCGTATGCAGGAAGTTGCTGAACAGGAAGGTAAAGTAGAAGTTGTAAGACAGGAACAGGCTAACCTTGCAGCTCAGAAAGAAAAGGAAGTTACAAAGACCAAGGCTGAAGCTGAAAAGATTAAAGCTGAAATCAAAGCTGAAGAAGAAGCTAATGTTGCTAAGATTAACGCTGAAGCAAATGCTAAGGTAATGGAAACTGATGCTCTTGGTAAAGCTAAAGCTATTAAGACAGAAGCTGCTGCTAATGCTGAAAAGATTAAGGTTGAAGGTGAAACTGAAGCCGAAATTATTACCAAAAAAGGTATCGCTGAAGCTGAAGCTGAAAAAGCTATTCTTCTTGCAAAAGCTGAAGGTGAAAAAGCTCTTGCTGAAGCTCGTGCAGGAAACGATAAGGTTAACTTCGAGATTGAAAAAATCAAGATTGAAAATGAAGCTAAAGTTCAGATTGCAACTAATATGGCTACAGTAATGGCTGAAATTGGTAAGAATGCAGAATTTATAAACATTGGTGGTTCAGCTAATGGGTCTAATGGAAATGTATTGATTGATACACTTTCACAGATTCCTGGATTGATGAAGACACTTGATGTTTCTAATAATGCTCTTAATGGAAAATCATTTAATGATTCTATTTCGGATGTTGTTAGAGCTGTTGCAGAACCTCTTAAAGGTTTAGGTGTATTAAGTACATCAGAAAATAATACAGTGATTAATGCTGATGAAAAGGAATCTCTTCCTGAAGCAGGAAATTCTTTTATCTCAGATAATACTGATGAATAATAAATAATAAATGAATTGAAAAAACCCAAGGAATAATGTTTCCTTGGGTTTTTTATTATAATTAATATAAAAGAGTATGAAGGAGACGCATAACAATGTTATATACTACATATTTTGGAAAATTAAAAAGATTACCTAAAAACATTCACCCTATTTCAATATGTGGAAAAGCTCCAGATTGGTGGACTGGTAAACAGTATAAAAAGCTTGCTCCTAAATATGATTTCTTTATGAAGTGGAAAGAAACTCATGATAATGAATATTATATAAAATGTTTTAAAGAACAAGTATTAGATAAGTTAACTGTCGAAGAAGTAATAACAGATTTATGCGGAATATTAAATCCAAATGAACATATAGATATTGCATTAGTTTGTTATGAAAAACCAGAGGATTTTTGTCATAGACATTTAGTAGCAGATTGGTTTAGAGCTAATGGAATTGAATGTAAAGAATGGGAGAATTAATATATGGAAAACATTATAATAAATCAAATGCAGATATTACAAGAATTAAGAAGTAAGTGTTTAGAAACAACCGGTTATTATGGAGATGTAGATACAGCAATAGCCGCATTACAAATTTGTAGTACGTTTGGAATGGATAATACAGCTAGATTATTAGGAATATTAAATAATAATGGAATTAAAACACATGAAGACCTTTTAAATGTAATTAATGATAGTAGATTAAATAAATCATTACGAGTTATAAAAAATGAATCTAATGAAGTTTTATGCCCCAATTGTAATAGTAAATTGGATGCCGAAAATAAACATTGTTCGGAATGTGGACAGAAATTAAATTTTGAAGATATATTTGTAAAAAAACCAGTATTATTTGATGTTGAAAATGTTGAAAATGTAAATAATGATATTTCAGAATAACTATTATAAATATTAAGAAGACAATTTAATATGGGCCTGTACTGGGTTCGACGGGGTATTGAAAATAAGATATTCGCAGGAATGATTCACCTTAAGAATCAAATTAAATATAAACGCTAATATGTTTAGAAAACCTGTAATGATGGCTGCCTAAGCCACTTACCCTAAAACAATAATCCCAATTTCAGTGGGCAAGTATTTGAAGGTCAAAGAATAACTGATAATGTTTTCTTGGTTTTTTCAAAATCAAGTGGTGGAGCGATGTAATGAAACCGTTACGTCCCTAAAGGATATTCTTGAGTTATACAAGTTTTGGTTTGTCAGTTGGTTCCTATCGCCGTCCTTAATGTAGCGATTAAAGATTGAACATTGCGTAAGAAGATATCTTAATAATAGATATTTCGGACAGGGGTTCAATTCCCCTCAGGTCCACCAGAGTACCTCTGGAGGTTGCAATATAGGTTAATGCTTAATTATCATTATAAGTTTGCGCGCAACTTCGATAATTAGGAAAGCTTCCGTAGTCGGATGATAACCGGACTCTTAAAACAAAATCAAATTTATATGCTAATTCTTGGTAGATTTAAAATTAGTTCGATTCTAATTATTAGTACCAAGTCCCTTCCTGGGCTAGCTAAATGGAAGCTGTTTTCAAGTAGTGGCATTAAGAAACTGAGTTGTTGCAAGTTTGTGTACCTTTAAACAAACTGAGTTTTCAAGATATCTAACTTTAAGAATCGAGTTTTGGTAGTGGTTGCGTTCTACTTTTCACACTTTAAGAGATGGGATAATGTCTGGATGCATACGGACGTTATAAACGAACATATTTATGGGAGTCTCTGGAAGAGGTTCTGCAGAACGGAATACTAGTTAGTGGTTCGAATCCACCCACTCCCCATTTATTGAAATTTATAAAATTTAAATATAAAGGAGACATACATAATGAGAACTAAACTTGCTATTATGAACAGGATTTCACTTTTGGAAAGCAGACAACCTGCAAAGGAAAATCACAATATTGTTAAAAAGTTAAAGAGACAATTAAGAAAAATGCAGTAATTGATGTTTAAAAGGATTAACTGTTAACTAAGTTAATCCTTTTATTTTTGTATAATTCTAACAATTATGAAAAAATTTCAATAAGTTGTGAAAAAACTATTTACAATTGTAAAAAATTATGTTATAATTCTAATAAAGTAAATTATTGGAGGTATTGAAATGCTCACATGTGAAGGTTATAAAATGTTTAAAGGTAGTATGAAAGTTGGAGCTCATGTTATTGAGGGCGTATGGTTATACAAACCGGAATATGATTGTTGGTATTGTAAAGGTAGTTCATATCCAGCTGAAGTGTGCATGATTTTAGTAGATAATACGAATTAATAAAATACGTTATATTATATTAAAGAAGGTGTAAATTCATGAAAGCTAATATTAAACTTGAAGAATATTTAAATTATATACAATCTGAAAATTTCGATGTTGTAAAATTTAATGACGAATATATGCAATATTTTTATGGTAAATGGAATGAGAAAGATACTCAAGTTATTTCAAAAGCAATTGATAATGTATTAAATAAAATGTATTGTAACTCTAAACCGGATAGTGTTAATATATCGAGGTATAATAATGCCAAAACTGTAGATGCGTATATTAAATTAAATAATTTTACATGGAATGTAGATATGCATATTGATAAATACGTGGTAGTATCGTACGGTAAAGTATCTATTTTTATTCTTGAAGAGTTTGTTGAATTTATACCTGAAGTAGATTATTCTCAATACTCATTAAATGAAGTAAAAAGAATGTTAATAAACGGAAATACACCTGCAACTGAAAGTAAACTTCCAGCTGAAATTACTAATTTATCGGTTAATGATGTTAGAAGTGAGCAAAAGAAAGTAACAACGTTAATGGATGATTTAAAATCACAGATGGAAGATGTAAAAAATGCTAAGACTAATGAATTGGCTAAAATTCAAAAAGAAATAGATGAAAAGATTGCTTTACTTAATACTAAAAAACAAGCAATGCTGGCAGAATTAGATGAAAAGATGGCCGAATTTAATGAAAAATTAAAAGCATTGAAACAACAAATTTTTATGTTAAAAACGAATATTTATTCTATTAGATGTTTTGCCGGTGAAACTGTAGAATTAATTCAATTAAGAGAAGGTAAAAAAGAATCTAAAGAAACACCTATAGTACTTAATCAAAAAATGTTATATCTTAATGAAGATTTAGCTAAAACTATGAGTATTTATACCGACGATATTGAAGGTAATTATAAACTTTTAGAAGAAGTACTTAAATATTCAGATTCAGTTATGGAAATGTTTTGTCCTCAAACAAAATGTATATCTTTCTTTAGATGTTCTAAAACAAATAAGAATTATTTCTATAATAGTGATGATGACATCTTGGAATCGTATGATATGTTGCATGGTAATAAAATTGGATTTGTTGTTAGAAATGGTGAAAATTTATACGTAGGCTGGCTTGAAGAAGAATGGGATGACGATAAATCCGATATGGACAAACATACATTATCATTTATTGAAGATGTAATGTATAAACCTCAAATAAAACAAATAGATGAAAATGATAGAACTCCTAATACTACTATTAGTGAAGCTGTTTCAAGATATTTTGCTTTAAGTGTTGTTCAAGGATTAATAGAACATAGCGAAATTCTTACAGTACCGGAAAAAGTAGATATTAGATTTATATCTAAATATATCGTTCATAATTATGCTGACGGTTGGTTAGATGACAACAGATATGGAAACTTTGCAGATTTTGTAGAAAATATAAATGAGTATAATCATGTAGGTGATACTATTTTGGTTATTCAATCTATTCGAGAAAGTGATGGTAGAACATATAGTGCTAATAGAGCTCGTGGAGAATTGAATACTACTAGAGATTGTAAAGTATCTTCCGGACTTCATAAAATTAACCTTATTGAAAATGATAGAATTTTCATAGCTGTTAAAAAAGACGATTGGTGGAATGAAAGAAAAAATAAGGCTAACTTTGAAGTAGAGACTTCTGAATTTATTAATCTTGAATATATGAATTCTATATGGATGAAATATTTTATAGATACTAAAAAGATTGGTCAATTTGGTTCTTCAAGAGATAGCGTAACGGGATATCATTCATCATTGGATTATAGTTATCTAATTAAATACTTTAAAATTGCTTATAAATTTTTAACAGATAGAGAATTTGATGAAGAACAATTAATCAAACAATACGTAGATGATATTTCTAAATATAATTGGAAAGAACTTATTTCATATTGGAAAATAATCAATAATGTTAGAAACTTTACAGAGAGACGAGCTAAGCAGTTTGCTAAATATTTGATGTCTGATAATTACGTAAAATTAACTAATTTATTTGGAGATAACTATAGACACGTAAGACCGACTTCTCCTTCAATTGATTTGTATTATGCGACTAATATTAAAGGTGTATCTGGACCATCTGAAAAAAGAACATTTGCAAAATTAAGCGATTTAGTAACTCATCCTGAATTAACATATGATGAAATTGATAAATCTTTTTATAAGGAACCATTTGATAGCGATACATCGATTGAAGAAATAAAAGAACGAGAAGATTTAGATATTAAAAAATTAGGATATATAGTAGATGAATTAAAAACATTTGCTATTGAAAATAATGCTTGGAATAACGGCATTTTTAATATCGATGATAAAGATTTTAAAGATAATTGGATTCTAACATTTAGTAAAACAGCTAAATTTGTAATTGATAATTTTGAAACCGCTCATATGAGATATGATGATGTTAAAGAAACATTCATAAATGAAATGAATAAATCGGTATTTAGATATTATCATTCAGATATATGTGATAGTAAACTATACAAATTGTTATATTTACTTTATATTCAAACGTATATTTATCCAGTTATTGAACAATATATTTGCAAAACCATAAAATATAATTATATATATAATGTTAAAAAATATAATTGAATATGGTGATGTAAATGAGTAAATGTAGTACTTGCATATATAGAGCGGCTTCTTGTAAACCTTGGAAGTGTGAATATATTTCTATTGTTGGTACTAGTAGAGGATGTGAGCCGGGAGATTTATGTACTGAATATATAAAAGGTGATAGACTTCCGGTTCCAATATTTAATCAAACTATTACTGGTTATTCGGCTGATAAAGACTTTAATGGATTTTTAGAGAAATTTAATCATTTTAATTAAGAGGTGAATAATTTGATTTACTGGAAAAAAGGAATATATTTTGGTAAAACTACTGAAACTGGTTTAAAACAATTAAGAGATGTCGACATTAATGTTAAAACTATTTCTAGCATATATTATCATTTGTTAAGTTTTATTAAATATATATTTATGATTATACTGTTACCGCCAATTTTAGGGTTATTGTTAATTAATACTTTATGCAGATATATATCTATCATTGTTAGTATTCCAATAAATAAATATAATAGATATTTTTAAGGTGATAAAACACCTTCAGAATGATTTAAATTATAAGAAGTATTAACTAATAAACAAAATAACAAATGGATTATTTAGACATTATATCTATTAAGAGATAATGTTTTATAAAGGAGATAATAATTATGCAAGAAATTACATCTGAACAATTTGCTCAAGAGATGAAAACTTTTGAAGGTTTATGTAATAAAGCTCAAAATGATTTGCAAGCTTATATTGATGGTTGTGCCGATTTACAGCTTAAAGATAAACTATTAAGACGATATCAAGAATTTGAAAATTTTGTAAATTTTGTAGTAAGTCAAACTAATTTTATTAATGCTCCAGCATCTACAAAATATCATTTATGTATTCCACATGGAACTTTAATTCATAGTAATTCAGTTGCTAAAAATGTTATAAAATTAAATAATGCTCTTGGTTGCAATATTCCAATATATAAATGCATTATGGCTGGATTGTTTCATGACTTAGGAAAGCATGATGATTATGTAATTAATGAACCTACAGAAAAACAAAAAGCAGCTGGATATAAAGCTAATCCGCCGTATTTGTTTAATACTGCTAATGAATATAATGAGCATGAATCTCAATCACTGTATATTATTTCTCAATATGTACATTTGGATGAAGATGAATGGGTAGCTATTCTTTATCATAATTCTCCTTGGGATGGAGTTACTAAACCAGCTTTTAAGAAAAATAAATTACTAACAATTTTATCATATGCCGATTATTATTCTTGTCTTTATTTAGAAGATAGACCCGAATAATTCTGTTCATTTGTTTTTTCATTAAAGGAGTGTTGGTTATATTAACCAATGCTCTTTTAATTTTTTGTACAGTTTTTACAATTATGAAAAAATTTTAACAAATTGTGAAAAAACTATTTACAATTGTAAAAAATTATGTTATAATTATATCATAATCAATAAACATTAAGTTTAAAGGAGTACATATTTATGAAAAAGTTAGTATCAAATTTGTTAGTAGTGATAAGTGTAGCAATGTTAATTTGGATTGGCACCTCATATGTTGAAATCATATGTAAAAATACCAGTCCTAATCCAGAGTATAGTAATAATAACGTTATTGTTAACGTTGTTGAATGGGCTAATGAATATTACGGATATGAGGATTAAGAGGTGACAATATGAAAAATAACGATAATATTATAAATAAAATAAAAAATCTCTTAAATCAAACTGTAGCGAATGGATGTACGGAGGAAGAAGCTAAAACTGCATTCGCTATGGCTCGTAAATTAATGATTAAATATAAAATTTCTGAAAATAAAATACAACAAAATGATGTTGATATTATAAAAATGGAGTTACATTATGATTGTAATATTTCTTGGGTATTTAGTCTTTTAAAAGTATTTCTTGATAATTTTAGCATTATGTATTTTATGATAAATAGAAATAACAAATTACATTGCTGTTTATTTGGAAATGATGTGGATGTAAAGTGTGTAGAAACATTAATGAGTTGTGCATATAATTACGTATTGGATGCTAGTGAAAAATATCTACAGGAATATATTGAAATATTTGGAGTTAGAGACGATTCAATAAAATCATCATTTAGAGTAGGTTTTATTAAAGGATTATCTGATAAATATATTGAACAAAATAAAACATTAAATTCTGAAGAAGCTCTCATGATAATTCCAGATAAAAAAATTAAAGATGAGTTTGAAGAATATACTAAAGATTTCGAACAACAAGAAATAGAATTTTCAGAATCCAAAGATAGAAATGATGCTGATTTTTTAGCTATTCAAGCTGGTTATAATGAAGGACGAAATTTTGGTACAACTGCGTTAAAAGGAGAATAATATGACTAATTTTTTATATGGACCTCAACAGATAAATAAATTTATAGAATTTCATAACTCTCATCATGTTAATTATTGTGAAGCTATTATTTATCCTAATGGAGATGTTGAATATTGCATTCCATCTCATCAGGAAACATTATTAAGAATATGTAATATTAGTAAAGATGAATTTGCAAAAAGAATATTTAGTTGTGATGAAATAATGATAGAGTTATGTAATGAAGCAAAATGTATTGCAACTTGGTATAACATGTATGTAAATCCTAATGAAATAACTGAAGAACAATTCGAATCGTTACGTTTGCTTAGAAATAATAATTGTATCGATAAAACGTTATTATTAACTAAAGAAGCTGGTTATCAAAGTGATAAAGGGGTGAGAAAATATTATGATTGAGATTACATATAATAACGGTCAAATAGATACTTTTGAAATTTATAGTGAAACTGATACACATATTACGTGGGAAGATTATGCACGTAATTTTATACGTATTAATAAACATACTGGACGAACTACTTTACTTCACGACGGTGAGTGGATTGACCATAATCCAGATATAGCATCTTATAGAAAAATATAAATAATATCCAATTCTATAAATCATTATATCTATTATAGAAGTATTATTGAGTAGACCATTATTGCAAATAGGTTAGGAGGTAATAATGGTTAAAAAATATATTTTAGGTATCGTTACAGTAATAGTTCTTATATGTATTACTACCTTTATATGTGTAAGTGCAGTATCTGCTGAAAAAGAAAATTTAGTAAATACTATTGAGAGCAATAATCTTAAAATTTCTCAAATTGAAGATGCTCAAAATAAATTACATGAGGCAGCTGAAGCTATGAGGTTGTTTCAAACTGACGATACTACTTTCATTAACGGTTTGAGTTCAAAGTGGCTTGAATTAAATGAAAATAAAAATATTTTAATACAAGACAATATTAATTGTCAACAAAAACTTGATGAAATAGTTAAGGAAGAAAATAGCAGAAAATATATGGGAGAGTTTACATTGGTAGCATACTATCAAGGTAACATAACATCTACAGGTACCCGTCCTCAGGTCAATCATACAATAGCTGTTGACCCTAAGGTAATCCCATACGGAAGTAAAGTTTATATTGAAGGTTATGGAACTTATATCGCCGAAGATTGTGGCGGCGGCATTAAAGGAAATATGATTGACATTTATATGGGTTCTTATAACGAATGCATTCAATTCGGTAGACGTAAAGCTAAAGTATATATTATTAATTAATATTACGAATTGACATCAATTAAAATCAAAAACTATTTGCATAAAATATAAAACTATCATGGTCTACTCAATTTTACATTTTAGGAAAAGGATTTGTCATAATGAATAAGCAAGCACAAAAATTAAAAGCAAAAAGAAGAGCTGAACGTGAAGCTGCAAAAATGGAAAAATTAAATAAAATGTGGGATGAAATGGAAACATATAGTGAAGAATCCGGACGCCCTAAAATGAAGAAAACAAAAGAACAAATGTTAAAAGTATATAATGCCACTAAAGAAATAGATATGAAAGTTCTAAATAAAAGTGGAGTTATATCTTTAGTTTGTTCTTTAATTGTTTTATATAAACATTATAATTTTGATAAAGAAAAAATATTAAAATATGCCGGAAAATTGCGTAATTTTATAATTAGACTTGGTGAAAATAAAAGACCTATTAGTTTACTTATGGAAGAAATAGAAAAAGACTACAACGTATCTATTATTGAGAGGTGTCAAAACCTTCCAAGATTAACGATGAATGAGTTTAATAAATATAATATGGAAGAAACAATTATTAAATCTACAGTAGATAATTTTCCATATTTTATAACAATAAATGCATATGTATTTATGAATTATTTAGCATTTATTGTTGAAGAAAAAAGTTGGAATGCTGAAGATTTGGAATTATTTATATCGGAAGCATTTAAACTATATAAAAACATTTTAACTGATGCTATGTATTTAAAAACATTAAATGACATTTTAATGAATGAAAGAGATATTTGTGTTAATTTAACTACAGGTACGGTTAATGAAATTATTAAACAATAAGGAGATAATGAATTATGAAAATTGTAAGTCCTGGATTTAGTGAAATCTACAATGAAAATCCTCAGAAACACATCGAAGGTATTGCTAGAACGTGTTATAAATCTACAGATTTAATTACTGAGGATAGTCATAAAAAATTTATTAAGAGTTTATATGATAGAAAACATTGGGCGATGCTCGAACATTATATTTTTATTTATCAAGCTAATTGCAATTTCTTTGAAACATTAAGTCATGAACATTTTGTGCGTTGTTCGAGAACTGTAATTGAAGTTCCGCATGAAGATGGTGGCCATAGACAACAGGTAAGAAATATTATATCATTTAGTGCTCGTAGTTTGTTAGATTTACTTGAAGTTTATAAAGATAATTCGTATATAAGAAAAGGTCTTATTGAATTATGCGAACAGGTAGTAGCTGATTATGATTGTGATGAGTTATTTGGTAATAGATTTAAAAAAGTAATTAGAAATGATTGGGTTAAAATTGATGATATTAAGATGTTAACTCCAGAAGAACAATGGGAACATGGCTGGAAGTCTATTAAATTTATTTGTGATAGAGGAGTATCACATGAAATTGTTAGACATAGAGATGCAAGTTTTGCTCAAGAATCAACAAGATATTGTAATTATTCTAAAGATAAATTTGGAAACGAAATAACAGTTATTGACCCATTGATGTTTAGTCCTGACAATGAAGAAGGAAGTGTTGAAAGACAGAAATGGTTATTCTGGAAAGAAGGAATTGAAGCATCTGAAAGAGCATATTTTTATCTTTTAGATATGGGAGCTACAGCTCAGGAAGCAAGAAGTGTACTTCCTAATAGTTTAAAAACAGAAATTATAATGACTGCTCGTAATTATGAATGGGGACATTTCTTTGGATTAAGATGTGATAAAGCTGCTCATCCTCAAATGAGAGAATTAGCTATTCCTTTGTTTGAATATTTTAATGAAAGTGATAATACTTTGTTCAATAGAGACAATGTTGTATTTTCAGATTAAGAGGGTGTTATCAATGAAAGATATTTTTAAAAGAATAAGTATTAGTTATTATATATGTTTATTAACGATTCTAATCGTTCCATTTATATACTGTACTAAATTTAAAAATATTCAATTAAATTCGAATTATTTAAGCTTTTTAATTTGTTTATATATACTTTCGTTTATAATTATTATTTGTGGAATAATCGATGATGTACGAAATAATAAAAATCTTAAAACATTGGTAGGTATTCCATCGGGTGATTATGAAGTAGAGGTATTTGATTGTACTGTTGAATCTTTTAAAAATTATATAGGTGAAGAACCAGATGAAACATCTGAGAGTTGTTTTTATAAAGATTTATATATGATTTATAGAATACCTATTACTGAGCATATGAGAAATTTATCTAAAGATGATAATTTGTTAAAAATAAAAGTAAGCGATAAAGGTGTTCAATCTGTAAAGAAACTTAAACAAAAGGCTATTAAAAAGGATTGATATAAATGGGTATAACTATAAAATGTAAAAAATGTGGTTGCACGGAAGGCTATTTAAGATATGGAGATGTTCATACTGGTTTACATTGTTCAAAATGCAATAGTTGGATTAAATGGGTATCTAAAAATGAAATTAGTATTTTAGAATCTGGCGAAACAATTGTTGATGAGTTTTTTGAAGAAGTTGTTAATATTGAACATTTAAAGAAACAAAGAGATGAATTAGATAAACAAATTAATGATTATTATAAAAAGCAAACTAAAAAAGATATAGCTAATAACATGGGATATATTGGTAAGACTTTTAAAAGACTTATAGATAAAGATGTTATGGGTTATTATAAAATTTTAGGTGTTGAAGAAGATAATCAATACAGAATGCAAACTTTAGTATTTAGTCTTCCATTAAAAGCAATTGCTAGTAAAAACATGTATGAAGAAACATCTTTACTCGATATTGAAAGTATAGGTTGGTTTTGCAATTCAATGACTGATTATGGAGTACATAATCGAGAAATAGATTCATATACTGAAATATCTAATGAAGAATATTTGGAAGCATACGATAATTGGTTAAATTCTGTTATGAGGATTGTAAAATATGTATGATAAATATTATATAGCTATTGATTTCGATGGGACTTTAGTAGAACATAAATATCCAGCGATTGGTAAAGTAAAACAGCAAACTATAAATTTGCTATTAAATAAAAAAGATGAAGTAAATAAACTTGGACAGGAATTAATTATTATATTATGGACTTGTAGAAGTGATGAAACTTTATTAGCTGCAAAAAATTGGTGTAAAGAAAATATGCCAGTGTCTATAATTCCTAAATATTATAATGAAAATCCAGATGTACCAATGGATAGTAGAAAGATATTTGCTAACGAATATTGGGATGATAGAGCTATAAAAATTGAATAAAAGGAAATATATTATGAGTAGATTTTTTAAAATTAATAGAAAACCATATGGTGATGATTATCTTTATAAAAAATCAAGTATTGAATTAAAACCAGGTGTTACAATCTTAATTGGTTGTAACGGTTGTGGAAAAACGACATTATTAAAATTAATGAAATCTGAATTACAATCTTCTAAAATTCCAGTTATATATTATAGTAATGAAACAGAAGGTGGTTCTAATGCTGTCGCTGAAAGAGCATTTTATAATGATTACACTACTGTAGCAACATTAATGCAATCATCTGAAGGAGAACAAATATATATTAATCTTGGAAATGCTGCAACGAAAATTGGTAGATTTATTCATGAACATAAGAAAGATAAAGAATTATGGATTTTATTCGATGCTGTAGATTCAGGATTGAGCATAGATAATATGTTAGAAATAGATGAGTATTTATTTAAAACAATTTTAGAAGATACTAAAGGAAAAGACGTATTTATTGTTTGTAGTACTAATGCTTATGAATTATGTAGAAATAATCCTTGTTTTGATGTTTATTCTGGTGAGTATATTGAATTTAAAGATTACGAAGATTATAGAAATTATATATTGAAATCGCGTAAACAGAAAGATAAAAGATTTAAATAATATCCTAAATAAAAATCTCCATAATAAATCATTATAATTATTATGGAGATTTTTGTCTTTATATAAATGAATAATTGAAGGAGAGATACATATGTCTAATGCTAATTTAATGGATTGGATGAAAAAAGTAAATAAACAATATGGTTCTGAAATTGTACAATTAGGAATGGAAGAAAAAGAATTAGATTTAATTCCGTTTTCTAGTTTAAGATTAAATTATATGAGTTATGGTGGAGTTCCAAGAGGAAGAATAATTGAGTTTTATGGAGAAGAATCATCTGGAAAATCCACATTGTGTTTAGATATTATGGCTAATTTTCAAAAATTATGGCCAGATGAATATATATTATATATAGATGTTGAAGGAACCTATGATGCAAAATGGGCTTCTCATATGGGTGTAGATTCTAGTAAAGTTATTATTCTTAATTGTATTGGACAATATGCTGAAGAAATATTTGACCAGGTAAAAGAAGCTATGGAAACGGGAGCTTTTGGATTAATGATTTTAGATTCTATTGGAGCAATGTTTTCTAAACAAGCTTCAGAAAAATCATTTGAAGAAAAAACATACGGTGGCATAGCAATGGCTTTAACACAATTTGTAAATCAATGTACTCCCATTATTAAACGAAATAATATTGCATTTGTAGGTATAAATCAGGTTAGAGAAAATATTGGTAATATGTATAATCCAATTACAACACCTGGTGGTAGAGCTTGGAAGTTTGCTTGTTCTCAAAGATATATGACTCGTAAAGGTAAATTCTTAGATGAAAAAGGTAATGAAATTTCAAGTACTTCTGAAAATCCTCAAGGACATTTAATAGAGGTAAAATTAGTAAAATCAAAAACATGTCCGTCTGATAGACGTGTGTCTAAATGTTCATTATTTTATAGAAATGGTATTCGTACCGATATGGATTTGTTAGATTTAGCAATTAAATTTAATGTTATTCATAAAGGTGGAGCTTGGTTTGATGCTAATATTAACGGTAAAGATTATAAATGGCAAGGACAAGCGAAAGTATTAGATGCAATTAATTCAGATGTTGAATTATTTGAGACTTTAAAAAGTAAAGTTAATTCATTACTTGTAGAAAATCCAAATGTAGATGGAGAAGACGAAGAATAATCTAAAATTTAACATTATTTTCCAATTTATAATTGTTTATAAAATACAATTATAAGGAGGTTAATAATATGACTCGCGAAGAAATTAATAAACGAATATTTACCCATGCTAAATGGTATGTTGAAAATTCTTCAACTGTTAGAGGTGTATCGAAACAATTTGGTCTCTCTAAATCTCAAGTTCATATTAATCTTACTGTTCATTTAAAGAAGTTAAATACTGAATTATATTATGATGTACGTAAGATTATGAACAAAAACAAAAGAGAAAGACATCTTAGAGGCGGACTTGCTACTAAAAGAAAATATTATTTATTAAAAGGTACTGAATAAAATCAGTACCTTTGTTAATTTGTAAATAAAAAAACTAAATATTTTCAATTATATTTATTATAAGATGATATAGGAGGGTAGTAATGAAATATAGTACTAAATTACGTAAACATTTTAAAACAGTTTGTGCACATAAGTACTACGTATTTTTAGCATCTATTGAAGCAGGTATTCCGTTTAGAGGATTTATGCACGATTGGTCTAAATTTAGTTTTAGTGAATTTTTTAATTCTGCTAAATATTATACCGGAAATAGAAGTCCAATCGATAACGAAAAAGATGAAAAAGGATATTCGTATGCTTGGTTACATCATCGTGGTAGAAATCCTCATCATTGGGAATACTGGGTAGATAATTTGTCATCTGGTGGAGAAGCTTTAAAGATGCCTATTAAATATGTAAAAGAAATGATATGCGATTGGATAGGTGCTGGAAAAGCTTATGATTTTGATAATTGGAATTATGATACTCCATTTAAAAGATTTAATAGTTTATATAATTCCGGTAAATTAAAATTACATCTTGATACATATAAATTTTTATTTCACGTATTACAAGAGTATAGCTTGGGTCGATATAGACTAAAAGATATTATTGAAAAACACGAAATGAACTATTGAGAATGGGAGAATTACTATATGGAAAATTTTAAAGAATTTTTATATACGACAGCAATAGTGGACGAAGATTTAGTCGAAGCCATGATATCTAGTGAACCAGATAAACATGAAGTGATTGTTCAAAAACAAACCTTAGTTGAAATTATAGAACAAAATTGGGAAAGTTATTCTTTTACTGAAATATTTAATACGTGGGGGATTGATATTTTAGGAAAAGAAAAAGCTAAAAGATTTAAAGAATTATCGTGTCATTGGGATTATACACGCGTGGATGAACTTAAGGCTTTTAAAGAAATAATTATTAATGCTTTTGAAGAAAATAATTGCGATTGTATTCCTACATGCAACGGACTATTGATTAATTTTCACGGTTATGATATAGATTTTGAGCCAGATAATGAAGAGTATTTGAATTGGAAATATAGTAATTATGATGAATTTTTTAAAGATGAAAGTATTGAGGAATTGATATTGAGTGATGAATTTATAAAAATGAAAATTAATTAAGATAAATGTAAGTTAAAAACCCTTTAGGAGGAACGATAATGATAAGTAGTTATATGAACGAATTCGGCATAACGATAGAAAAATATGAAGATGGAGCTAGATTAGTAATTCCAAATAATACGCATATCAATGTATTTTGTTGGATACGACTCAAAGATATTCCAAAAGTTAGAAATGAAAAAATAGTGTATACTTTAAGAAATGGTAGACATGAAATAATAAAGAAATTTGTTGGAAGTAACACTAATTGTGAAATGAAGTTTTTAGAATTATTATTAGGTAAAGGTAACGCTAGAGGTACTCTTCATCCCACTAGTGAAAATCCATTAACATTCGATGTAAGAGCTTTATGTGATTTAATTGAAAAAGGTAAAGAGGTAAAATAATGAGTGATGTACAATTAAAAACATTTGGTATGTATATCTTTGGTGGTTCTCAAACATTGGGACATTTAGCTGCTGGTCACGATGTAACTCATATATTTGAAATGACTGAAGATATGACAGATTATAATGCATATCATTTTAAAAAGAATTATCCTAATATTCCTATTAAGAAACCTTCTGAATGGAATGATAAACATTATTTAAATACATTAAAATATGAAGAATATGATTTATTATTTTCGAACAATCCATGTTCTGGATTAAGTTCTATTAATCGTAATGCTAATTCAGAACAACCGGTAAATAATAGATTTTTTGAAGTATTTGATGTAATTAAACAAGTAACACCTAAAACATTTTTAATAGAAAATGCTCCTACATTGGTTAGTATAGGAACTCCTATTTTACATCAAATGACTAAGATTTTAGGAGATACTTATACATTTACAATTATTAGAGATATGGCTGGAAATCACGGTGTCCCAATGAAACGTCAAAGAACATTTATTGTTGGTTGGAGACGTGATATTTTTAAAAATAATATTCCAATTATTAATCCTAATAAAAAGAAACAAACGACCATTGGTGAAGCTTTAATTGGATTAAATAACGATATTCCAAATATGGAGTTTGAAAGGGACACAATCCTTCCTAATTTAAAACGATTTTATAATAAGGTAAATCCTAAAGATACTATTTTAAGAGCTCTCGTGAGGGAATTTGATAATATTAAAGGGGAACTAGATGAATCTGAAACTAAATTAGTGTTGGATTATATAGATAAAAAGAATCAGAACAAAAATATATGGGATAAAACAGCTTATCGTTTAGATAATGACTTTACAGCTCCGTCTATGACAAGTATGGCTCAATTTATTCATCCTACAGAAGATAGAGAATTATACATTAGAGAATATGCTAGAATTATGGGATATCCCGATGATTTTATTTTTTATCCAAATGAGTGTAAATGTTCAACAATTCAATGTTTAGCACAAGGCGTTCCAGTAAACTTCATTAAATATATTTCAAAAGAAATAAAAAGATGTCTCGTTTCTGATTATAAATATATAGAGGATAAAGATGTAGTATTTCAACATCATTCTCAAAATAAATTATATACATTTACTTTTGAGGAATTTATAAATGTAGATAATTTAGGTAGTGTAAAAGAAAATGGAATTAAAATCCAATAAACATTTAATTAAACATAAGGGAGATTAATTATGGAATTAACACGAAATCAAAGAAATAATTTACATGCTTTGTTAGCACTAGCTCTTAATACTCATTATATGAATATTAAAATTACTAAAGTAGATACAAATGATGATACATATATGTTTAATTTTATAAGAAAAGTATCAATAAATCATTTGCAGAAAATTAAAAGTTATTTTAATGTTGATATTAGAGATAAGTCTATCAATTATAGTTTAATAGTTAATCAAAATACAAATATTATTAAACTTAAAATTGAAGGAATAGAAAATCAACAGGTTAGTTTATTTGATAACACCGATGAGTTGCTTGAAAAATTGAATGACTATAATTCAAAAATAACAAACCGATTAGTAAAGTATTCTAAATGGTTATATGAAACATTATATCCTACTGATACTGAAGTAAAAGATTGGACATTTTATTATATTGCCAATAATAAAACTCATATTGGATTTGCAAATGCAGATTTACAATGTGAACAATCTGTAAAAATATTTACTTCTAATTTTTATTGGTTTAAAGATGAAGCGTTTCCATCATTTTACAACACTGTTGATAAATATACTGGAACTAGAAATGATGCAGAAGTTATTTGTATGAGACGTAATCATAATTCTAAACATGGTTCAGATTGGAATATTTGTGTATATGGTACACCTATTACAGAACTTTGGATAGATTAACTTTTATGTTTAATTGAAAAGGATTAAAATATAATTAAAGAAATATTTAATTATTTCAATTAAGTATGTACAAAAATCTAAATTTTAAGGAGTTAACACATTATGACTATTACAGACGTAAAAGTTAAAAAGGTATACACAGACCCTGTGAAACCTGTTAAAGCAAAGGTAGCCGTAGTTATTGACAATGAGCTTGTATTACACAACATTAGAGTAATTGAAAAGGTGCAGGATGGAACACGTAAAAAGTTCTTAGCTTTCCCTTCTCAGAAAATTACAACTGTTGATGAAAATAACAATCCTCAGTCAGGATTCTTTGATATATATCATCCTATTAACGCGGATGCTAGAGTAAAATTCGAAACAGCTATTTATAAAGCTGTAGATGAATACATTGCTAATGAAGCAAAATAAATAATCATAAGGAGAAAGATTAATCATGAAAAAGCCTGAATTAATCGATGCAATTGCATCAAAGACTGGTAATGAAAAGAAAGTTGTAGCAGCAGTTGTTGATAGTGTATTTGATACTATCGTAGAAACAATGAAAGCTGGAGAAGTTGTAGATATTTATGGCTTCGGTAAATTTGAATCAGTTCATAAGGAAGCTCATATGGGCAAGAATCCAATGACTGGTGAAGAGAAAATGGTTGAAGCTAAAAATAATCCTAAACTTAGATATTCTTCAGCTGTTAAAAAGGCAATTAATTCTTAATAATTAATTTTTGAAGATTCCCTTTGGATATGAGTAAGTTTAAAAAGACACTAACGAAAGTTGGTGTCTTTTTGTTTTATAATTAAAATATAATTATAAAGAGATTTAAGGAGAAATAAGGATTATGATTAGAATTATAGAATCTTTAACAGAATCTAAAAATAAATCAAGTCTTGAAGATTTTTTGAAAAACACGGAATAAAACGAAGTGGGGATATTCATAAAACACCTATTGGTTTTTCTGAAAAAGAACAGAAATGGTATGGTTGGTCTCATAGAGCTATTTATGGTTTTAAAATTGGAGACAAATGTAAAGAAGGTCAGTTAGGTGTTGGAGATGGGTATACATTTAAACCTGGAGATAAATTAAAAACATTAGATGATTGTAAACAAAGAGCAATAGATTTTGCAAAATCTGTAGATTAATAAAAGGAGAAACAATATTATGATTAAAATTTTACATGAAAGAGTATCAAACAGAAGGGAAGAATATGAAGCATATTTAGAACAACATATCGGTGGAGTTAAAAAAGCATATGAACAATTTAAAGATGTTTTATTAACTGAATCTGATTTAACTGTTGAAGATTTAACAGCATTAGATAATCAAATAGAATTACATGATGCTTCTAAATATGAAGATGAAGAATTTTATCCATATTTATATCATTTTTATCCATCGCAAGCTGGAGCTGATAATGAAGTAGAATATGATAGAGCTTGGAATCATCATCAAAAACATAATCCACATCATTGGCAATATTGGATTCTTCAAAAAGATTCCGGTGCTCAAGTATTATTAGACATGCCAGAAAATTATGTAATAGAAATGTTGTGTGATTGGCATTCATTTAGTTTAAAAAATCCAGAATCTACCGCATATAAGTGGTGGAATGATAATCAAGATAAAATGGTTATGAGTGATGGAACTAAAGATTTAGTAAATAAATATGTTGAATACTTTAAAAAACCATTGGAAAGATAAGGTGATATTATGAGCTATGAAGAAGCAAGACGAATTATTAAAGAGTGGTTAACTTCTACAGAACACATAGCAGCCGAATGGAAAATTATATTGCCTATGTGTTTAGAATTAATCGATGAAAAAATTAAAGCTAATAACAATGGGAAATAATAAGTAATAAATATATTTAATTTTTCTTGGACTTTATTTTAGTTTTGAATGATTTTCTGCTATTAAGATACTTTGTTCATTTGTGAGATGCCTCCTATCCTTCTTACGAATATTGTTATTTCTCATTGTTTAAATATATTGGGTTGGTTATTTTATACAAATAACCAACCTTTATTTTGTATAAATCTAATAAATTTTATTTAATTGTAAAAAAACTATTTACAATTGTAAAAATTTATGATATAATTATATCAAGATAAACCACTACAATTATTAAAGGAGATTTATTATGAAAAGAAAATTACCAGCAGAAACACATTATTTTACTTACTATGATGCAAATCCAAAACATAAGAAAACTGGAGATTGTGTTATAAGAGCATTAGCAACAGCGATGAATAAGAGTTGGGATGAAGTACTTACTGATTTATATAATTATGCAATGAAGTATAAACAAATGCTCAATGATGATATACTATATAAAAAGTATCTTAAAGACCAAGGTTGGATAATGCTTAAACAACCGAGAAAATATGATAATACTAAATATACTGGTAGGGAATTCTGTGAAGAACTTCATGAAGGAACTTGTTTTAAAATAGATGGTTATGAATTTGCTGAGTGGGATAACATTATTGCTCACATTGGTGGACATCATATAGTTGCTATTATTGATGGTAAGATTACAGACACGTGGAATTCTGGTGGAGGATGCATAGGTAACATATGGATAAAGGTGAATAAGGAATAACAAACGTTATTCCTTTTCATTATATTTAAATAGGAGATGGTGATATGAGTTGGTTAATACCTTTGATATTCATTTTAATACTTATACTTATAGTTTACATATTTACTAAAGGATATCCAAAATATGGTTGGTTTAAAGGGATAATACATGATAAATTAAACATTCATTGTCCTGATTTTAATTATGTAGAATATGATGAAGATTCTAAAATTGCAGATATGTATTGTAAATTTTGTAATAAGCAAATGAGATATTTTAACGTATGCAAATATGTAGTTTCTAACAAACCTGAAGATATTCCTTATGTAGCATTCGATTCATATTGTCAAGAATGTCAAAAAAAGAATTATACTAATGGTCATAACTGTTGTCCTCATAATTGTAATGAAATTAGTACATGCAATTATTGTGAAAGGGATTGGAATAATGAGTAAATTAAATAAGCAATCAGAAGAAGAAATGGTTCGCTGTATTACGCATTTACTTAAAAGTGGTATATATTGTTATGGTGTGAAAATGCCTTTTTCAATTGAGGGTATAGCGAGACATTTGGTAGCTAGTGGATGTAGAATTCATGTTGGTTCAAGAAGACGTAAATGGCTTGATAAGGAGAAAATAAATGAAACGTAAATTACGAATATTTAAATGTAAATTATTTCATTATAAAACAATAAGAAAAGTAGAAAATGTTTTAGGATTTAAATTAAGAGATTCCCAAATATTATACATATTTGATAATGATAGACATATAATGATGGGTGGTAGAGCTAATGGTAAAACTCTTTCTCATCAATTAAAACTCATATTAAGTTATAAGGAAAAACCAATAGACTTTAATTCCTCATCTGATACTATAGTATTTACTGATTTTTTTGCATCTTCTGCTAATTCTCAACGAGAATATATGAGATGGTATTTATCCGAATTAAGACAATTATATGATAAATGTAAATTAGCAAATATTAAGGTTCGAGAAATTAAATGGCGATGAATAAAATTCAACTATCTAAAGATGACAAAGAATTATTTTATAATGAAGCTCAAAAATTATCAGCTGTAGAATTCGTACAATTAACTAAGGAATTAGACATGGTTAAAGATAGATTTACAAAATCTAGTTGGAAATGGATATGCTCAGTTTTAGGAAAAAGAGCTTATAAATATTTAAAGAATGCAGTTAAAAATCATTCATTTGAAGAAACTCCATAAAATATAATTATAAGAAAAATTAAAGGAGTTGTAAACATGAATAAGATATATGTAGATTTAAATGTACTTAATAATGTATCATTATTTGTTCAAGCTGCTAGTCAAGTACAAGATGAGATATATTTAAAATCTGATAAATACGTTGTAAATGCAAAATCAATTATGGGTATTTATAGTTTGAATTTATCTAAACCGGTGTTAGTGGAAATAAGTGCTAATGAATTTCCTAAAACATTTATAAAACAAATAGAAAATTTTATAGTCAAATAATGTAAACAAGGAGAACAATATGAATAAACGAAAAGAGATTTTAAAATTATTAGGATTAAATGAAAACGGTTTGTTTGAAATCATTAAACCACAATTTAGTGGGCTTTATAAATTATGTGATGATTTATATGTTAGGAAATTAAATGACGATATGTGGAATTCTACTCAATTTCAGTTATGCGATTTATTCAACGGTGCTATTGAAATAAAACCTATTGAAAGAGAGGATTAAAATGAGTGATTATAAATATTTTGAATTAGCTCCACGTAATCCTAACATTAATGGAATTTATTATGGTGAAGATTCTTATCATGAAGCTCTTAAAGAATTTTTTTCTGTAAATCAACCATTATATGATAGATACGATAATGATACTGCAGATTATAAAAGTAATTCACATTGTGTAGTTGGAATTATTAGCGAATATATTGATGACAATAAAATAAAAGTAAAAATAGATAAACAGCTTAGATTTATTACACCTGAAGATTATGTAATTGGATTTAAATTGCAAACAAAAGGTAAACCACATATTTCAGCTGTTGGCACAAAAGTTTATTCTATTGATAAGATTTTATATGCCACATTAATTAATAAAGAATTTTTACAAAATAATGGGTAGATATTCAAATATCTATCCTTTTATTTTTGTATAATTCTAACAATTGTGAAAAAATTTTAAAAAATTATGAAAAAACTATTTACAATTGTAAATTTTTATGATATAATTGTAATAGAATAATTAATGGAGGCTAACAAAATGAATAAGGTAAAAGAATTAAAAGAATGTTTAGGTATATCTATTGGTAAAAAATTTAAATTATACAATTGTTCAAATGATAAAGAAATTGCATTATGTATGTTCGATGATTCAACTGGTGAATTAAAATTAGTTCAATATGTATCTAATAGTTTAGGTAAATATAGTAATTGGATTGAAGTAAATAGTGAAACTGTTGAAATGATATTTAATACTAGATTTAATAATGAATGGTATTTTAGAGAAGATGGAGATTATCAATATACTGATGATACAATAAGAAGACGTAAATCGCCTTATAGAGATAATAATGGAAATATGACTCACGAAACAGCAAACTTTGAAAAAGAAGTAGATGCTAAAGTAACAACTCTAATTGCTAATGGTAGAGAAAAAGGTTTTACATTTGAAGAAATATTTTATAGTATCGTACAATGTACAGATATGCAAATACTGAGAATGAGAAGAGAGGAGAGAAATGATAAATGACACATAAAGAAATATATTGTATGGGTAGAGCAGAATATCTTGCAGAATATAAAGGATATACTTTAACTAAAGCATATACTATAGCTGAGGAGGAATGGAATAATGACATTAGAACAAATGCTTAGATGGAAACAAGGTTCATTTGAAGATTATGAAAATATAATTAATGAACAAGAACGACTTTTAAAGAATATTAAAAAATTAAATCTTGAAATTGAAAAAGCTGAAGATGCAAGAAGTGTTTTTAATTATTATAACCCAAATGAAACTGAAAAATGGTTAGAACATGATAATAAAGTTAAGTCACTATTTAGAGAAAAAGAACGAATTGGATTATTTATTAAAGAAAATAATCAACGACTTCAAAAGGAATTCTATTAATTATAAGGAGAAAATAAATGGCTCTTAGTGATTTCGTAATAAATGTTATAAAAGAATATAAACGGTCTACTACTAATCCAACTCCGGAAGGATTTCTTAAATTTATAAATAGATTTGAGTATATAATAGGCGGAGTCTATTTATATGAGCATAAAGATGAAATAATTAAGTTATTAAATAAAGAGGTGTTAAATATGAAAGATATTTTTAAGTCAAAACTTGAAAAAATTGATTATTCAAATCATATTGAAACCGGTAAATTATCGGAAGAAATTGCGAGTTCAAATTTATCCAATGCTGATAAAATAGAATTGTTAGAAAATATCATGGATAAAAAAATAGAAGTAGAAAATAAATCAGGCTCTATAATGGGTTTAAAACAATTAGTTGAGAAATTAAATACTGAAGGAGAGTTTGATTATGAAAATTAATAAAGGTGATATAGTACATTTAAAATGGACTGCGCTTAATGGACTTGAAGGTAAGCAGGTTCTTCAAGATAAACACCCATTTGTAATTTTAAGAAGTAATGAAAACAATATTGTAGCATGTGTTATTTCATCTGTAGATAAAGTATCTAAATATTTTCCATATAATGTTCCAATTGAAGATTGGAAAGATGCTAATTTGACAAAACCAAGTCATGCAAAAACAGATAGAATTGCTAAATTAGAGTTAGATGATATTTATCGAAAAATTGGACATTTGTCGAATAATGATTATATCAATGTTATGACAAGATTTAATAAATGTCCATCATCCGATTATATTATGATAGAAATGATAAGGAGATAATTATGCAAGAATATTATAACGACCGATATGAACCTATCAAAGAGTTAACTGATATACACGGACGACCTGTAGAAAAAACTCCAAGAAGTCACCCTTATACATTTGATACATTTTGTGTATTTAAATCCAAAGAATGGTCTCCAATGGATTGTGTTGATTATTCTGATAGATTAATGCAATGGGATTATAATAAATTTACAGAATGTATGAAAGAAGTTTGGGGAGAAAGAGCTGGTCAATATTTTGATAATAAAAAACCTGAAGATGTTCAAAAATTTCTTAGGTGGTATCATAGTAGAAATGTTGCATTAACCGGTATTGAAAAAGGATGTAATCTTGGAAATGGCTATCCATATTGGATATTCTATTATAAAGATGTAATATAAGGAGAAATAAAATGGCACAGAGTGTTATTATAGAAGTAAATTCTAAAGGTTATTTAAAAGATGGTCGTACTTTTGAAATAATTAATTTTGAAAAAATAGCAGTTGCCGATGATGGTAGTATTCATAGTGGACTTGTAAATTTATATATAAATGGAGAAATGACAACTACAATGTTATCGTGGTTAGGTGAAAATATAGATTATACTAAAGTACATAATTATGAATTGAGGTGTAATGATGTCAGTTAAATTAGAAACTAAAGATTATTTTGATGAAAATTATGACATTTGTGGAAATACAACTAAGGCTGTTTTAATAGTGAATGGTATTAGAATTCCATTGTGCAGTAATTGTATAGATGAATTAAAAGATGAAGTAGATAATTATGAGGAATAAATTATGACAAGAGAAGAGATAATTATTTTCATGCAAGAGAATCCAAATGTAAAAATAACTCATACTTTATTTGATTCTAATGAATACATTTATTTAAAAGAAGATGGGAATATATATGATGAAAATGACTATCTTTTTGAAGATTGGTATTCAGATAGAAGTATAGGTATGAGAATGAGAACTGGTGGAAGCTGGGAAGATGGTTGGTCTGTAAAGTTTGATAAAGAAACTTGTAAGCTATTATCGATGACAACGTCTGGAAAAGAATATTTATATAATTCAGTATGCAGGAATTGTCAATATTTTAGAGGTGCTTGCAGATATATGTAACTAATAAAACTCGTATTTCAATAGGAGGGAATGCATATGAAAGATGCAAAAACTTATAAAGAAGAATTGGAAAAGAGAATTATAGAAGTAAAGAATATTGATAGAAGTAAAAACTTCACAAAAGAAGAGCTCGCTCTAATTGATAAAGTTTACAATTCTGTATTACAGATTATTGAGCTTGATGTTGATTATGAATAATAATAAAATCGAAATTTTAAAGTATGATGGGAGAAAATAATATGACAAGAGAAGAAGAAATTAGAGCAAGGTATGAAAAAGAGTTATCAGATATGCGTAGAGAACAATCTGAATGTAATCATAATTGGGATGAAGTTAAATATGACCCCGAAATTAAGAACATTCCTCAGTATAGAGATGCATTTAAAGGCAGTGATTATATGCCTGAATTAGTTGGTTTTACCGAAAAGAAAGTAGATAGATGGAGCCGTACTTGTAAGAAATGCGGTAAAGTAGAATATACTAAAGAACAAAAGGCTGTTAAATATGAACCTAATTTTAATTAAAGGAGAATAATTATGAAAATTGATAGAAATATAACAATTAATCTTACAGAAGAAGATGTTAAAGAAATTATTGCTGAAAAATGTAGAGCAGAAGGATATTCTAATATAAAAGCAGAACACGTATCTTTAGAAGTAGGACAAGAACTTCAAGGATATGGTCCTATGGAACATAACGTAGTTCGATTTAAAGGTTGTAGAATATATTGTAAAGAGGATTGATATTATGAAAACTTATGAAATAGTTCCAAGAGAAGAAAATGAAAATAAAAAATATAAAGAGTTAATAAAAGAAGCATATAGTCGAATAGATGAAGCTATTCATCATATAAGTTATGATAAACGTATTATTGATAAAAATGGATTTAAAGTTAATGAACTCGTAATAGATAAACTTAATAGTATTATTTACGATTTAGAAGAACTCGAAGATGCTACTCTTTATAAACCTATAAAAGTGGAGGAATAAAATGACTATAATTTTAAATCCAGACGAATTATATATTCCAAAACAGTATTCAGGTTTTGCTTATTTTGGACCTTCATTTGATGAAGATTCTGAAAAAGAAATGAAAGTAGATTTAGATTCTATCGATAAAAATATAAAACTTGATGAAATTGATAGAACTATTAGTTTGGAACAAAATATAATACTTGATTTTTATAAAGCTTGTTATATGCAACCATATAGTAGAATGTTATTGGTTAATAATAAAGGTAGAGATACTACGTTCTTTACTAAATTAAAAGAAAAGTTAAGATTTAAATATCATTATGGGGAAGAATTCGATATGATATTAGATGAAAATAAAATGATACATATGAAAATACCTCATAGTGTTGAAATAACATCATTTGAATTTAATCAGTTGGAGGAATAAAATGTTAGAACTTAAAGGGAAATATGGTACTGCTAAAGTATTTACAGATGTTATAGAAGATGAAGCTATAAAACAAATTATTACTTTACTTAATCAACCATTTGTTGAAGGATGTAATGTAAGAATAATGCCTGACGTTCACGCTGGTAGTGGTTGCACTATTGGTTTTACTGCAAATCTTGGAGATAAAGTAATACCTAATCTTGTTGGAGTAGATATTGGTTGTGGAGTATTGACAATTCCTTTAGGTCCTGTAAATATAGATTATAAGAGATTTGATAAAATACTTCGTGAAAATGTTGCTTTTGGATTTGAAGTTAATTCTAAACAGAAAAAGAAATTCGATGAACTCGAAGATATGTATTGTTATAAGGATGTAGTAAAACATCAATATGACAAAGTGTTGAGAGCTATCGGTAGTCTTGGTGGAGGTAATCATTTTATTGAAATTGATGAAGATTTTGAAGGTAATAAATATCTCATGATTCATTGTGGTTCAAGACATCTTGGATTAGATGTATGTAAGTATTATCAAAATAAGGCTGGAAAGGAAGAAGATAAGAATAATATAAATTCCTTAATAGCAGAAATGAAAGCGTCTGGAAGGGAATCTGAGATTCAAGAAGCCATAAATAATTATAAGTCAAAGTTAGATAAGATTCCTAAAAATTTACTTTATCTTATTGGTGAAGATAAAGATAAATATTTACATGATATGAGAATTTGTCAGAAATATGCTGCACTGAATAGATTTACAATTGCTGAAGAACTTATAAAGAATTATTTCAATGATTGTCAAGTTCAATTATCTACTGGTGGAAAGTTGAAAATTAAACAAAAAGGAAAATATAATATTAAGACCGAATGGTTTGATACTATTCATAATTATATTGGAGATGACAATATAATTAGAAAAGGTGCAGTTGCTGCTAATGAAGGACAACTATTAGTTATTCCCATTAATATGAGAGATGGAGTTCTTATTTGTAAAGGTAAAGGAAACGAAGATTGGAATAATTCAGCTCCTCATGGTGCCGGTAGATTAATGAGTAGAGGTAAAGCTAAAGAAACTATTAGTCTTTCTGATTTTGCAGAATCTATGACAGGTATTTATTCTACATGTATTAATGAAGGTACTCTTGACGAATCTCCTCAAGCATATAAGAATATCAATGATATTGTAAATAATATTGAAGATACTGTCGATATTATAAAAACTATAAAGCCTTGTTATAATTTCAAAGCGTCGGAGTGATAATATATGAATACAAATAATGAGAATAAAGTATCTTTCCCAGGGTGGTTTGATAAAGAAGATGAATGCATAACTTGTATTCATCAAAATGAAAATTGGGGAGATAATACACATTGCAAACAATGTAGAAAACAAAATGATGATAAATACAAAAATACTTAAAGTTTAGGTGAAGTAAAATGAAAACATATGTAGTAATGTATAATATTGTTGGTTCTAAACCAAATGTAATTTTAACGAAAGCTACAAATAAAAAAGAAGCAATAGATTATGTTTGGAATAATTATTATGTAGAAGAAAATAAAAGTATAAATACTTCTAAAGGCTTTGAATTATTTAGAAAGAAAGATTTATATGCAACTGAATTAGATGACTTATTTAATAATACTAATATTGTTAAATTCTAACAATTATGAAAAAATTTTAATAAATTGTGAAAAAACTATTTACAATTGTAAAAATCTATGTTATAATTAAAATAAGATTAATTGAAGAAGGTGACATAGATGAAAATAAAATGTAAATCTAACATTGAGTTAATGAAATCTATTAGAGGAACTTGGAATGGGTTGAATCCAGTAACTAAAATAGTAAAGGACAAAACTAAATATACAAGAAAAATTAAACATAAAGGAAGTGTTCTTAATGAAAACTAAAAGAGTAGTAAAATTATCAGAATTACATCAGATTATTGGAAATTATTTGTATATGTACGGAGATGCTAATATCGCGTCTATTGCTACACATACTAATGGAGACCCTAAGAATCATTTAAAATATTCACTTCATTTAGCTCCTATTGATAGAGAATTGGAACTTAATGAAGAAGAAACAATATTAGGAATTGATTATCATGAGATTCCTATTGAAGAATCTATTTCATCAGGACTTAAATATGTAGTTGAACCACTAAACGGTCGTACGTGTGAATGTTGTGGAAATCCGGTACATTCGACATCTGCTACAACAAAAGTATGTAATAAATGTGCATCTGAATATCAATTTTGAGGTAAACAATATGAGTGAATTTTATAACTGTAATTTTAAACGTGATGATATTATAATAGGGATAAATCCTGAAAACAAATTTAGTTATTTAAAAATTTTTAAAATAAAAGATTTTGTAACTCATGATGACTTTGGACGAGTTATGGTTGATTTCGCAATAGTTGACTATACTACTGAAAGTGAAATATGTGTAGATTTACATACTACTGATATAGGGGTAAGCTTTTTAAATAAAAATTTTAGAAGAATTAACGTTGAAGAGGTGTAATAATTATGTCAAAAGGAAAGAAATTTTCAGCGGCTGAAAAACATTTTCAAGGAATTATAGATTCTAAAAATAAAACTATTAAAGCGTTAACTAAAAGTCGAGATGAATTATTAGATGAAAAATATTCGCTTATGAAAGAAAACGAAGATTTAAAATCTAAATTAGATTATGCAAACAAAGCTTTGGAAGAATTAAGTAAACTTAACGATTTATCTCCAGGAGATATAAAAGCTTTAGTTGATAGAGCTACAAATGTAAATGCAGCTTTAAATATTTTGGGTATTACTAAACATTTAGGAATGTATTAATTTGAGACTTGGAGAACATAATGATTTATTCACGTGAAGATGCTTTTAAACATATTGAAAATTTAAAAATTGAATCAGCTAAAATAATTGAAGAGTTTAAAATATATTTCAATACTAGTGAGCCTATAGGAATACGCTATGAAGTTGTTTTAACACCTATGGGATGGGTTATAGATAGTTATTTATTATTTGGTAATACAGTAATGAGAAAATATAATGTTCCAGAATTAGCAAATTTAGAATTAAATGAACTCATTTTAAATAGACTTATTCAATTAAGGAGTAATAGTGAATAATAAAAATGTACAAAAGTCTTTGGATTTTTTGTACATTTTTTACAATTATGAAAAAATTTCAATAAATTGTGAAAAAACTATTTACAATTGTAAAAAATTATGTTATAATTATATCATAATCAATAAACAATTCTAATATGAAGGAGATATAGTTATGAATAAATGGATTAGGTGGACTCAAAGTGATGGGCTTGAAAGAGGATTATTATCAGGTCAAATGCCGGAAGAAAATTTAAGTAACGCTTTAAATGAATTTAAAAAAGAAGCTGAAGAGTATCTTAAAATTTCTGGAGCTGAACATGTAGTTTATGCAACAAAAGAATATGCTGAAGACGGTACATTAACAGATGTAAGATTTTATACTCGTGTAGCTAAAACCGATGAAGAACTTAAAAATCTTACAGATTTAATTGATGGTGAAATTTTAGTAGTTCATAGGAGGGATATTTAATGATTTGGAATAAAGAACAACGAATTAATAATTTTTCATATGGATTAAGAAATAATCTATTTGATGGATTAAGAGATGTTTTTATAAATAGAGTTTATGAAGTATTAATTATAAGTGATGAGAATACAAAACAATGTTTCGAAGAAGCAGTATATGAAATGAGTTTTAATGTTTTTAAAGAAATTTTCGATATGTGTAACGAAATTGGATATAAAGAAGTGGCTCCTACAATAAAGATGCATATCAATAAAATGATGTCAACTGAAAATCCAAGTTACCCCGGAGAATATGAAATTAATGAAGAAAAACTAGCAAACTTAAATGTATGTAAACTTAAGGAGGATTAAATCATGAAATATAATATAGAAACAATTAAAGACATGTGTGAACCATATGGATATGCTGCACGTAATAGTGGATATATGCTATATGTTAGTAAAATACGTTCAGAAGATGAAGAGACTGATAAAGAAAATTGGTGGAAACCTGAAATCTTCTGTAGAACGGTAGATGATGAGTATCTTAAAGATGAATATACTGTTGATAGATTTGCAATTAGTTTTTCAGGTTACGGTACTCTTAGTCTTGAAGAAGAAAATAAAGTTATGGAATATCTTAAAAGAGCAAAAGAACTTGTAGATAAACTAAATGCTTATATAAATATGTGTAATAAAGAAGCTAAGGAGGAATAAATATGTTTAAATGGAGATGTCCTCAATGTGGAAGAATAGTTTGGAATACTTGGAAATGTTATTATTGCAGATATGAAAATAAACAATCTAAATAAAGGAGATTAATTATGCATAATTATAAATTGTTAGAAGATAATGAAACGTTGTTAGTAAACACTTGTTTCTTTGATGAAGAAGATGTCGAATATGCATTTAAGCATAGATTCAATATTAAATATACTGAGGTAAGAAATACAGGTTTTGCGGAAGATATAATGATGCTTCAAAAACTTGGATATAAATTTAATCTTGAAACAGAACCCGATGTTGCACCTGACGGTACTAAGCTTGAAGATAAAATTTATGCATACTTTACTCATCCAGAAAATGTAATATCTAATGATGTATATAACATTGAAAATGATGAACGAAAAATAATTACTGAAGTTTTAAATTATCTCATATGTTTATCACGATTAGTATCATCTAATGATGCTTCTAAATATTTTGGATTTAATTTTGATGGAGCGATTATTGATACATTTAGAGCTATTAAAAACGATTTTCAATATAATATGTTAAAACCAAATGTACAAAAGATACTAAATGATTCAATATATAAACAGATTGTTAATGAATTAAATGAATGGGAGGATAATTATAATGGATAACATTTATAAAGATATAATTGTTTATAAAGGACACGTTGGAAAACTTATTGAAAAGAAACATAATGGAAATACAATCTATAAATTTTATCCAGCGGGTTATGGTTCTTATTATGAAGAAGAATTAACTACTGTTGAAAATCCGGAAGATGAAGTAAAAATTGCTGGTTCAGCTAATGGTAAAGAATATGCTATTTCTGAATTTAGACGTTTTCATAAAGTAGATGAATATATTGCTATTAGCGACAGATATCAAATTATCAAAGGTGAAGATGGTTTGTATTATCCACACATTAAATATAAATCAACATCAAGAGCATTTCATAGCTTAGAATCAGCACTGGTTGGAATGATAGTATATGATAAAACTACAGATGATGATTTACATCTTAATAAATATATTTTTAAACTTTTAGATATGGAGTGGTAGTGATGACTTTAAAAGTAACTTATTATTCTGAATGTGAAATTCATAAGAGTATTCATAGTAATGTTACTCATTGGTATTATACTAATGGTAATTTAGTAATTATTTCTGGAAATGATGAATTAATATTGCAAAAGGTAACATTGTTAGATGCTGAAACGTGGGTACCTAAGAAGTAATTGGAGGTAAAGATGAGATACGTCGTATTTGCAAATGAATTAACTAATAATTATCATCAACCACTTCCTTGGGTATTTAGAAATGTTGGAGATATTTTTCATAACAGTGATGCTTTAACTTTTGAATACAAAAAGAGAGTATACATGAATGATGAAGAATATATTATTGGATTTAAGCCTGGTCCTGAAAAATGGTTCATTAAGAAAATTATAGGAGGTATCGAATACGATGTCATATGTGATTGCAATAAATGATGTTGAGTTTGTAAATATATATGGACATGAAATAAGAAGTGGAGCTAAATTTAAAAAAGAATTTGAAGTACAACATATTAAATTTCCTGTTAATTTAAATGATGCTACAATATATGAAAGTTTCGATGAAGCGTTTGATATATTAAAACAAATTAAACATCGAAAGAAATATGTCAAAATGTACGGATGGAAATTGTTCGGTGTTGAAAGCGAATTATGGAAATTCGTAGATGACATGTATGTAGCAAGTGTATTTACAAGTAACGTACCAAAAGAATTGGGTATAGATGTTGCTACTAAATTGGAAAGTAAGTATCAAAATAAACTTAAAGATTATGAAGAATTTAAAGAAAGATATAACGTTTTGTTTAGAAGTGCAAATCCAGAAAGTCCATTCGAAACTTTACCACAATATGCATTAGATAGAGATGACTTTATAAATATATATGGAAATATTTCAGAAGTTCTTATGAATGAAAGTTGGTATGAAACATCTAATTTTAAAGGTTGGTATAGTGACGATGAATGGTATATTCTTCATAAAACATCTGGTACCATGATTAATTGGTATAAACATTGTGGACGAACAAATACTTGTAATAAAGTATTAACTTTAGAACAACATAAAGAATTCGCTAAAATGATTTTAGAGGATATGAAAGAAAACGATGTAGGAGTTGAGTAAAATGAAATTAGTTGTAGATAAATTACCAGAATCTCCAAAACATTGTCCATTTTCAGAAGTAACTCATCAAGGATATGTATGCACATTACGACCATACATTGAACATATAAATCATAAACCTAAATGTATTTGTAAAGATGTTAAATATTGTGATAGACTTATAGAACTTGGAGAGGTAAAAATAAAAATATGAGTAATTACAAAAATGAATTAAATTTTATTGAAAAACATATTAAGAAAACAGAAATGGCATTAAGTAATGCTGAAAAGAAACCAAATGTGTCTATTATTGAAGTGACAAATCTTAATGATAAGTTAACCATTCTTAATAATATAAAAGGTTTAATAGTAGAACGCATTAAAGAGGTGGAGTATAAACTATGAAACTTTGGGTTGATGATGTAAGACCGGCTCCTAAAGAATATGTTTGGTGTAAAACTGTTAACGAAGCTAAAGATTTTATTCAAAAATGGGAAAAGCATAGTAAAATATGGGAAAATGTTTCTGGACTTACTCAAGAGTGTATTAAAAGAAAAACTACACTTTTAATTGACCTCGACCATGACGCTGGAGATTATGCATCTGAAGGCGGAGATTATATAAAACTTTTAGATTGGCTTGAAGAAACCGGACGTAACTATCCGATTAGAATTCACAGTATGAATCCTGTTGGAGTAGAAAATATGCGTAGAATTATACAACGAAATAATTGGATGGAGGTAAAGTAAATGAAACGATGGCTAATAGGTGACACACATTTCTTTGATAAAAATATTATTACCTTTGAAAATAGACCATTTAAAACAGTAGAAGAAATGAATATATGTTTAGTAGATAATTGGAATAGCGTAGTTGCAAAAGAAGATGGTGTATTTTTGCTTGGTGATGTAGCTAATACAAATAATATTAATAAAGCTGATTTACAGAAGCTTATTAAATCATTAAACGGGAATATTACTTTAATAGCTGGAAATCATGATATAGATAATCTTGATTTTTATGCAGGTGGTTGTAAAATGAAAGTATATGAACATCCCATTATAGTTGATGATTTTTGGATTCTTTCACATAATCCAATGTATGTTAACGATATGTCACCATATGCTAATATTTTTGCACATGTGCATAATAACTTAATATATAAAACAATAACTCGAAGAAGTTATTGTGTAAGTGCAGAAAGAATACACTTTACTCCAATAAATTTTGATGAAGTTGTATCTGAAATTATGAAATATAATTAAAAGGGGATATATTATGAATACAATAAAACATACACAAACTATTTGGATATCAAATGAAGTACCTAATCTTCAAAATAATCTTGATGAAGTAACATGGTGTAAATCAATTGATGATGCTAAGTATACTATCCAAGAATACGAAATAAATACTGTAAATTCTCAATGTGTATCTGGTAGTAAACATTTTATTAAACCCATAAGTAAAATAGTTGTTGAAGATGCAGATGCTTATGGAACAATTAATCTGTGGATACGAGAAACAAAAAGGGAATATCTTATGGATAAAGTAGAATTAATTCCAAGAGAAGTATCTTCAGGTAATATTAATACGGAGATGACAAAATATATACTTACAACTGTAGAACACGGAATGTTGAAATATTTTAGTAGAAAAGATACGAAAAGTTTTAATACATTTTGGTCTACAGATATGAAAGATGTAATACTATTTAATACAGAAGTTGAAGCTGAAGAACAGGAAAGACAAATAAAAATATATGATAAAATGAAAGTATCTGTTAGAAAGATAACTATTAATGCTACAATTAATTATATTTATTAAGGGAGTTGATATATTTGGCTAATAGATATGTAAATATTGATAAAGTATGTGAAGCATTAATGAATGGTTGGCATACAGAAGATAAAGAAAAAGAAAATACAATCAATGAAATAATCGATAAAATAATTACACCTGTAATTGTAGGAGTACCATATGCAAACGTATTGGAACTTAATGATGATTATCAAGTAGGAGATATTTGCATTTACGGTGGAGGTAATAGTCAATCTTATGCATTAGTACAATTAGAAAAAGTATTTGAAGAATTTGCAGTAATGAAATTCATCGTTGTATTTAATGATAATACAGGTAATAATTATTTTACGTATCTATTAACAAATGGAAAAACAATGAATGGAAGCTATAAGTATTTAAAGAATATAACTCCAAGAATAAAGGTGAAAAACGATGATTGATTTGTGTGCATATAAAACGATTACTAAAAATGAAACCGCTGGTTGGTATGATACATCAGAAGAAATCATTGGTATCTCATTAACATCTGATACTCCAAGATATGAAATACAAAATCTAATAAAAACAAATAGAAAAGAAGTAATAAATAAAGAATTCGATGAAACTGAAGAATGTGTAATATTTGTATATGACAGAGAAACATTAAAAACATTTAAAGAATATAATTATGGAGAAAAATTCGAATATTTCTTAGATAAATGTTTGTCTACAAGTCTTGATACATTTTATATTCAATGTTTTTAAAGAGGTGAAATAAACAATGATTGTAGAAGAATTATATGAAAAATCTCATTGTGATAATTGTGAAGACTATGCTTATGCATTTGAAATAAAAACAAAAGATGGATTAAGACAATTAACTTTATGTAAGAAATGTCTATTAGAATTATTAAAAGCAATAATAGAGAGGTAATAACTAAATGGATTATAAAGCATTTGCAAAAGCAATGAGAGAAAATAAAGTAACTGACGAAAAAGGTATTATATTATGTTCACCAGATTTATGGGAAGAAATAGCAAAAATAATAGAAAATATAGATGAAGCAAAACACGCAACTTGGATAGATAAAAATGATGAATACGGTAGAATATATTGTTCATCATGTGGTGCAGAAGAAAGACCAGGAGACAGTCAATATAAATCAACAAGATGTCCAATATGTGGAGCGATAATGCATTAAGGAGAAACAAACAAATGTATGTAATAATGAATAAATATAATAATACATTTTATAAAGAACATTATGCAGCAAATATGAATGTCTGGACAATGAATATAGATAAAGCAAGAACATTTAGTACTCCAGCAGATGCATATAATCATGCATATAATAATGATATACTTAGAAACGATATCATTGTAGTAGATAAGTATAATTAATTAGATAAACTATTAGATAAAATACTTATTACTTAATATAATTAACCAATAAATAATACACATAGAAGAAGTTGGTTAGGCCACTTTTATAATTGTAAACGGAGGACTTATAAATGAACAATACAAACATTACAAAATTCAGATGGTCTCAAAAAACAGATAGTATATTGAATAAACTTGGTATATTTACTATAGCAGATTTCGAAGGAATCTCTTTAAAAGCTCTAAAAGAAATGGGAATACCAGAAAAGACAGTTAAACAAATAGAAGATATCTGTAAAGTACATAATATAGAAACAAAAGAAACAGACTTAGCAATATATTATGTTGAATTCACATATCGACAAACACTTATGACACCAGTAATAAATGAAATAAATACTACTGAAATTACAATGTCTGCTAAATATATAGCATCTAATACAGATTCTATTAAAGAAGATATTATAGATTATTGTAATGAAAACAATTATTTATTTAAAGACTTTAAAGTAAAAGAAATAGAATTAATATCGGATGCACATTTATTAGGTGCTTTCAAATATATGCATTCAAATATTATATAAAGGAGTATAAACAATGATTAAACAGTTGTATAAGAAAATAAGACTCTACTTTATAGATAAAAACATAAAGAAATTACATAGTGAAATTGAAACCAAACAACAAAGAATAGCATGGATAAGAGCTCATTTGCATGATATAGATATAATGAATAGTACTTCAGAATTAACATATATAAGACAAGCACTCGAATATGATGAAATGATGCTTGACAGTTATAGACAAGATAAAGAGAGGATAGAAACACTATGATGAATGTAGGTCAATTAAATTTATTTTTAAATAAAATATTTACAACATGTGACAAGTCTATAGATAAAGTTAATAATTTATGTACTCATCTCGGTAGATATACGATTAACGATAAAATAAGAATTGATAACTTTGCATTTGATAATGAGTTATCTCAGGAACAAGCAGAAATAATATTAGATACTCTTTGTGATATGCAAATTATGAAGAAAACAGAAAGAATGTACAGATGTCCTAAATGTGGTGTATTACTCGGTATATTATCTGTATGGGATGAGGGAGATGATATATACTGTTATGGATGTGATACTACTCATCCAAGAGCTGATATATGCGATACAGAAACAATTTATTCTTTATATGTAGCTCCTACACTTAAGGTATTCAAAGTAGAATGGCTAGATGCATTTGAAAAAGATAGTAATGGAAACCCATTACCAAGAAAAGCAGATATTGTAGCATTTACTCAATCAGATGCAGAATCTGTAATACATGAATATTATCATTATATGCCAGATAGTATTAAGGTATCTGCAGGTATTGAACTTGAGAATAAAATGTTACTTAAAGAATATAATTAAATAATAATCTTACAATTGTAACGTTATAACTATATAGGAAGGAATAATAATATGTTAGGTATTGTTTGTTCAGTATTAGTGGGAATAGCTTGGTTTGCTGAAAGTTTTGCATTACTTTGTTTTGCATGTATTTTATATTTCTTACTAAGATAAAGGAGAGAATTAATTATGGAGTCTCATAAGAGTAAAGTAAAAAGAATAGTAAATAATATATATGATATTACTACAAAGAAATATGTAACTATTACTCATTCTGACGGAACTGATTTCATAGGTGTATGTAAATGCATTAAAGGAAATTACGACATATATGCGGCAGATGATGTTCACCGTTGTTGGGGATTGAGTTGTGAGACTCTTGATGAAATGAGAGATGCTCTTCTTAAGGATTTCGTTGATGAGATAATAACTAATATACGTATAAATTAAAAAGCGATTAGAGGGTGATTTTATGAACAATTTGATATATACAAGAATGAATAATGAAATCAATAGAAGATTGAGAAATGAACTGAGAGATAAGATACTCGATAATATGAATTTAGATGATGTACCTAATATAGATATTATTGCAGAATATCTTGATAAACTTAGTATAGCTCAATTGCTCGAATTAAATGATATAGCAGAAGTATTAGACTGGCAACTTATTGGTAGAACAATGGGTGTAGTTGGAGAAACATACAAAGACAAAGAGTGGTGATAATTAATGGGTAAAAGAATAAAGCTATATAAATGTAATGCTTTAACATTTAATGAAAGTGAATCTAAGCTTTTAGGAAATACTACATTTAATACTATATCAAATGTAGTTACTGAATACGTATTTGCAGGTAGTAAAACAGAAGCTACTAATATATTTGAAAATAGATATAAAAATAATATTCACTTAACTGTATCAGAAGTGAATATTTCACCTGGATTGATTATTTATAAAAACAGATATAATTCTAATATAGAAGATAATGAATTGACTCTAAGTGTGGAAAGAAGTGATAACAAATGATTAGATTATTTGTAGGTTTGTTAATTGCTATAATGATTGGAATTCCATTTATAAATATGTTATATATTGGATACGTACAATTAGGCTGGTTTAAAATATTCTTTCATGATATATTACATCAATGTGTACCTGAAGAATGGCTAAATGAATCTATCGGTCATGTGAGCAATTGTAGATATTGCAAGAAAAGAATAGTAAATAGAAAATATAATTGGAAGAGGTATTAATATGATAGCTTATTGGATAAGTGTTTTATTATTTGCTATATTCTGTTTTATAGTGGTTGGTATTTTCTACATAATGATTAAGATTCAAGAAAAGAAGTTTAAAAGATATATAAACGAAAAGACTCTTGAAACTATCAATACAATAAATCAATCATCTAAAGAAATGATAGCTAAAGCATTAGATACTATCGATTCAGAATGGAGAGATAAAATTGGAAAGAGTTAATTGTGCTTCTTGGTGTTGTGATGAAATAGAAGAACGAATAAAATTTTATAAAAAACAATGTGCTGAAGCAAGAGCTGTAGGAGATGTACGATACAGAGCGAAAGCTTTAGTATATTATGAAGTAATTAGAGATTTAGAAACAATACTATATGGAGAAAGTGATTATGAGTAATAGTTTAAAACAAGATGTTATCAAAGCTGCTGGTAACGAAGAGTACGCTAAGCGTTGTAAAGAAATTGAATATATGTTTGATGATGCTGAAAAGGGTATTTGTTCTAATATACAAATTGATACCACTATTGAATTATGCTTATATAATGTTCAATTTGATATAAGACATAAAAATAACTTACATTTAATTAATAAGTTTGTTTACGCTATTAACGCAGATGATGCGAAAAAAATTGTAACTAAAAGATATTTGGATTATGATGTTGATACCACTGATATATATTGTCAAAAGGTAGATATAAGAAGAGGGTTGATGTTTAGTGTATAAAGACATACCAATTTATCAAGTATCTAATTGTTATAATGAGTCATCTTCTCAGTTATATCCATTACATATCGTACATGTTACACGATGCGACATTCCTGGTAAATATAGTGAAAGACCAATAATGACATTACAGATTCATTGTATAACAGATGATGGTCATTATGTAACTAAACCTCTTATTGCTCGATATGATAAAGAGCATAAGTTATATTGTACTTGGGGAAGACATAGATTCTATGAAGGATATTTTGGTCCAGTAAGATTGGTTGGAGTACCTCCTAAATTAGTAGATACATTAAATGACCTTGGAAAAAGATATGGAACGGTTGCAGAATAAAGGAGATGATAATATGAAACCATTTATAGGTTTAGGCGTTGGATTAATCATAGGCTTAATTATTACATGTATTGTAAATAGGAGAAGATAAAATGATTATTAGAGATGATGGTTTTATAGTTAAAGGTAGAAAATTTACACCTTCTGATGTAGAAAGAATACTTATTAATTACATTGAAACTAAAAATGAAAACAAAATAAGAGATAAACAACGAGAACATGACGGAGAATCTTTAGTAGAATATTGTAAGAGAGCTTACGAGCATGATAGAAGAACATGTGATAATTTTCATACATTACTCGTTAGACGTCCATACACTTATAAAGGTATGAAACAAGGGTACACTAAAGAATGTTTTCCAGATGTTACAATTACGAGTGTACTCATAGATACTAAGAAATGGCAGGACTATATTGTTAAAAGTGTTCATTATGGCACTGATTGTTCTATTACGGTAACAGCTGAATTAAAATGTAAAACTGTTAATGATTTAATTTATTATTGTGGACGCGATATAGATAATAATTGCATTTTTCATGAAGTACTAAGTAATGCAGAATATACTTTAGATTATGTAAAAATATATGATAAAGATTTTGAAGATACATGTTACATCACAGAAGTAGATGTAAATGAGGATAGATTGATTAAACGTGTTCATTATATGAAAAATGGTGGAGTAAAATAAGATTAACTTTTTAATGTTAAAAAGTATAACTTAAACATGAAAACCATTCGTTGTGAATGGTTTTTAAAATTGAAATATACTTAGAGGTGTAATTTAATGATAAAGCCTGCAATTTTATATAAAGATAATATATTGACTAAATATGCTGAAGTTATGTATGACCCTACATATCAATATTATTTTGGTTATCCATCTAGTTGGTTACCTAATATTCCAGATAATACTGAGAATGGTCATTACTTCGTATCTGTAGATAAAGACAATAATGTTATTGGATATATTACATATAGTATTAATCACTTGAGTAAGAGTTGTTTTAATTTTGGACTTATTTCATTTGATAGAGGAAACATAACTCTTATTAGAGATACATATCAAGTAGTTGATGATATTTTTAATAAATACAACTTCAATAGAATAGAGTGGAATTGTTTTGCAGATAATCCCGCCATTAATGGTTATAGAAACTTCATTAAACGTTGTGGTGGTAGAGAAGTTGGTTATTTAAAACAGACAAATGTATTAATGGACCAAAAATTACATGATAGCGTATTATTTGAATTAATGAAAGAAGAATATAAACCTATTAAGAGAGGTAAAGATAAATGTACAAATTAAGAATATATTTAGATAGTGATGGAGATTTCGCTCATGATTGCGATACGGTAAATGATGATAAAAGTGAAGTAAATATTTACTATAAAAGCAGAGCACTAGCTATTATCAAATTGAGAATGTTTTATTCAGTATTATGTAAATCTATTCGTAATTATGATATGATGTACTTTGAACGAATTGAAATGATTAAAGAATTCAAAGAATACTTAGAATTAATTAAAGATAAGTTTAAAACATTTGACATATATTTTTCATTAGGTAATCCAAAATTTGAAATAGAATTAGTCGAAGTTAATCCTAAAACAATTACAGGTGGTGGAACTATCTTAGAAGAAAAAGAACCTAATCTTACTTTAAGTATTCATCCATCATTTAAACGTGATTTTAATTGGGAATCAGTTAAAAAATTATCACCTATTGAAGAAGGAGAGTCTACTAATGAGACTATATAAAGTAAAGTCATTAACTAATCTTACGATAGAAATTAAGAGATTGTTTGTAAAAAATAAAACATATGATTGTTGGTATACTACTAAAACTAAATTCATTTATGCTCATAATAAAGAAGAAGCTGAACAGAAATATAAAGAGTTATTCTTTACTCCTTTAAAACAAGAAGAATGGAATAAATATTTATTAGAGCTTCATCGTTGGTGTGCAGATGATAAATCTGATAATATGAGATTTAGTCTACCATTTAACTATTCGATTAAAACAATAACAGAATCTGTATTCGTATCTGATGAACCTGTTACTGATAAGTTTGATTATATAAGACATAATAGTACTGGTGAAGATTTTAAAAATTGGTGGCATAATTATCATATTGAATCTGATGACCCAGATTGGGATTGTAAATAATATTTTAAAAGCACTTTTATTATAATTAATATAGATGAAACTATATAGTTATGATGGAGGTGCTTTTATTATGGAAAACATTAAAGAACTATTTGAAAAAGAAACAGGATTGAAACTTAGAAAAACAATGCTTAGTGATGCGTATTATGAACGTTCTGGTGTAAGTTATAGAAATATTTTAATTAAAATTTGTGATTTTAACTATAAATATGATACTCATATTTATGCTATAGATGATGATATAAAAGATGTAACTACTATTTACTTGAGGTGATATTAAATGAATAAACGAATTTATTCACGTGAAGAATTCATAGAATATCTAAAAGAATTAGCAGATAAATATTCATTAAAGATTGCAGATGAATATAATGCTACACGATTAAGAGATGATTTGTTTGAACCAATAAAATCGTGTAAAGAAAACAATATAGATATACATGACATATTTCCTATTAGTATTAAATGTGGTGGTACTATTGAATTTAAATTCTTTCAATGTGGAACAGTATATTTACATACACCTTATAGAATCGTATACATTCATGGGCCTTATACACAGGATAGTATATGCTTAGATAATTATAAAGAGGTAAAAGATGTTTAGACAAAGATATTATAAAGAAACAGAAGATAATTTATTAGAACATAGATTAATACATTTATGTGAAAATGAAATTGGATATGATACAATTAAATTCTGGGATGTTAATCATAAAAACTGGATTGATTGTGATAATTTGACTGGTTATAAAATTCAAAAAGAAGTTCAAGTAGACGGTGAATTAATCTTTTATATTTATAAAGGAGAGCTAAAAGATGGCGAGTAAAATATATTTTAAAAGCAAACATCATGGTGGGCAATGTTTTTCAAATGAAATATTTAATCAACAATATGGAAGAGTTAACATGCTCGAACCAATGAAAGAATTGAACACTTCATGCAATAAACTAACTATTAGAGAATATATTAATATTAATCAAGTAATAGATGATGATGAAATGTTTATGATACTTACAGATGCTTCTTTTACAGAATCTGAATTAAAAATGATACAAGATTTAGTATATGCACATGGAAGACATATATATGGTGATAAAAAAGCAATGAATTTAGTTAATAAGATAGAACAATTATTAATGACTAGATGTTATTTACCAGATAATAAAGATGAAATAATTAATAAATAAAAGGAGTAATGTAAAATGTTTGGAAATGTTTATTATTATGAAGGAAAAGACAACAAGATTTATGTAGGTAGAGATATCGCAATTGCTGCAAAGATTGTACATAATGTTGAACTTAAAACCAAAGAAGATTTGGATGAGTATATTGCACTTAGATGTTGTGGGATTGTTAAAGAACTTAAAGATGTAACAGTTGAAGACTTGGTTAAGAAAGATGAGATTGTAAAAGCGACTGTACTTTATAGAGAGTTGCATCCCGGTTGTACTCTTAAAGCTGCATCTGAATTTGTTGAAAAGCTTAAAGATATGTATGCTAAGGAGAATAAGTAATGGGATATATTTTACACGATGATGATACTTTTACAAAAGATGGGCATAAGCAAAATAAAAAATCAAATAAAAATAAATATAAGCGTTTACAGAAAATGAAAAAGAATAGTAAACGTAAAAATAGAAGGTGATTGTTTGATTATCAAATATGTACATAATGGTGATATTACCTGTGCACATTATGAAAGTGAACAAACATTTTTAAAAGAATGTTATAAACCTGAGTTTAGAGATGTATTACTTAATTCAAAAGATGTAATTGTACTCGAAAATAATGGAACAAATTATAGTTGTAACACAATGTTAGAAGTATATCAAAGATATCGTAGTTATGTAATTAAGGAGAAGTAAAATGAATGATTTGATAATTGATTGTAAATTTAAAAATGGTCCGAGTCTTATTAGAGGTTTCGATACAATAATGGATTTTATAGAAGCTTATGAACATAAACAATTTTCTCGTATGGAAAAGAATATTAAATATGTTAAAGTGAAATTGTTTGAAAATAAGTTTAATGTAAAAGAATTTAAAACATTACAAGATGTATATAATCATTGTCAGATGATTACTAAATAGGAGGTAATATATAATTTATGGCTACAATAACTGTTGAAATTCCTGATGGTGAATTTTGTTCAGATAAAGGACATTTAGATTGTTTATATGCTCAGCATTCTGTAAATGAACATTATTGTCATTTATTTAGAAGTTTTCTTGATAGTTCTGAATATGTAAAAGTTGACGGTGAAACAAGAAGATTAAGAAGAAAATGTAAAGCTTGTTTAAATGCACTTAATGGAGATGTTGGTCCATTAGCAATAATTGTAGATACGGAGGATAAACCAAATGATAAGAATGAGTAAAGGTATTATGACTTTATGGATTATTGGAATAGTAATTACATGTTTGTTAATTGGATTAATTATTGGGTGTTCTATTACTCCAGGTTCTATAGTAAGAACAGAAACTAAAGTTGTTACAGAGCCTTGTGAACATATAGATTTAAATGAAGTTGGAGTATTAGAACAATCTATAACTCCACATTGCAATAGTTGTGATAGTCCAGCTCAAAGAATATTATATGATGTGAAAAACGAGATTACTTATGTTTATACTTATTACTATGAATATAGAGAAGGATATAATCATATGTTGGAATTAAAAGATGTAGAAATATTAAGAATACAAGCTGATGGTACTTCAGCAATAGTTAAGAGGTAAATAATATGGACGGAATTACATTTTTAATTATATTGGGAATAATTTGTATCGTAGCAATTATATTTATATTTATTTTTCAAACTTATAATTTTATGAGTTTAAAATCCTATCATGAAAAATGGGAACCTATTTATGAAAATAGAAAAGAACATTTTGATGTTTATCTAAAAGAAGCTTTGGAAAATAGTAAAAGTACGGAATCAATCTATAGTGTAGCTAAGCTGGCTGCAAGACTTAGATTAGAAGAAGAACAGAAAGAATTAAAAGGATATGAACTTGAAGAGTTTGAATTACATTATGATTCTAAACTTGAAAACTATACGTATGAATATGAACATGAATTAAGGAGTGCTAATATTGAGTAAATATTCAAAAGCTTTAACTGTAAGAAGATTAATTGACTTCTTAGAAATGGTAGAAGATAAAGAAAAGAAAATAATGGTTACATCTTTAGGTGACTTTGGAAAAGCATATGCTATTATCGGAGCTGATAGTGTAGAACTAACAACTGATGGAATACCCGGTGTATATCTTTGTATGGAGGATTAATATATGAATGAAAATATATATCACATCAAAAGCAATGCTAACTATTCAAATAAGTTATATGCAATAATGAATGTTGAAACAAATAGATTAGAAACTAAACTAACCAATCCTGGACATAAATTCTGGGAGGTTAAGGGACATTGTAAAAATGCTTTAGATAACTATAAGGAGAAATATAATAGAAATCCAAATAAGTATCAAGTATTAAGATTACCTCACCCAGATGTTTTAAAAGTTGTAGAGTTTAGTTTATTACTTAATGGATATTTGGAGGATTAAAATGGATTTATATTTTAAGTTTAAATTATATAGTGAATTAATTATTGTTGGTTTATTTGTTTTAGCAATAGTACTTGTAATTTTAAAAGTAGTTATAAGTTGCATGAAAGAAACACGAAAAGAAAATTATCTAGCATCTATTGGTTTTGAAAAGAAGATGTGGAGAGTTGCATCTGTTGGAAATCATTGTGACTATAGATATATTAGAGAAGAAGATGACGTCTGTATAGAGGATTATGAATTCGATAAAATGTCTTTAAGAGAATTAAAGAAAAAATATAAACAATTAAAGAAAAACTAATTATAATTATTAAAGGACTGATTAAAATGGGAATCGCATTTGGAATTGTTATTGTATTATTATTTATTGGAGTCACATTTGCTTGTGTCAAACATTATGACTATTGTAATAAAATACAATACTTAGAAGATAATGGATATGTAAAACATAAACATACTATTGGGTATGATGGTAGATACATATTGTATTTTACTAAAGGTGTTACCAAAATTGATGAAGAAGAATTATTTAAATTAACACTGAAAGAGTTAAAGGAGAAATATAGATGAAACACAAATTATGTGCTTTTTGGAAAAATAATAAATATGACATTATATGTTTAATTATATGGTGTACATTTTGGACGGTAATGTCTATTAGATTTAATATGGATTTATTTAAATGGGACTGGTGGGCGCTAACGTTTATTATTGTAGCAACAAGATTTATTGGTTATAAAGAAGGAATGGCAAAAGTAAAAGATGCTGTTGCTAATCAATTATTACATAGTGAATTTAATATTGCTGCTACAAGTGAATTACAAACTAGACATAAACTTGGAGATGTACCAGTAGGAACATTCTTTAGTGTAGTAGATAAGTCGGTAGTATCTGAAATAAAAGAACCATTAGATAAATATCTTAAAGTTGAAGTAAATGACGCTATTAAAGTAACTACATGGAATATGACTAAACAGAAATTTGATATTTTAAATAATGATTTGGAAGTAATACTTTATTCTTGTAAATCTATTTATACACCTAAATTAGAAACTGATGTTAAAAAGGAAGATAACAATGAACTATAATGTAGATTTTAATTACATTGAAGGAAATAGAGACCCTCAATATGGTGGGATAATTACAGACGTATATAAGTTACCTGTTGGTACTACATTCTTTGTTAGAAATGGTTGTTGGGCTGGAACTATATGTGAAGATGAAAAGGGATTATATATTCATATTGTTGGATGTAAACCTAAAAGATTTAAAAGAGAAGATAAATATTTATTATCGATAAATGTTTCAGAAGAATCTAGAGAAGAGGAGACTAAGAAAATGCAAAGTGAAGTAGTAATTAAGGATATTGTAAATCCATGCTCAATATGTAAAAATAAAGATACTGAAGCATGTAAACAATGCGAAATCAGTAAAGAAAATATTATTCCAAATAATTTCTTAGCTGATACTTCTAAAATCACCCCATTCTTTGTAGATTCATATTATGAAATACTTAATAAGTATAATCAATTGCTTAATAAAATTGGATTAGAAACAAGAATAGAACCTTTTGATTTAGGAGAATAATATGAGAGAAACATTTAATATTATATTTTTAGATATAGACGGAGTGTTAAATGGCTACAATAGATGGAATCTCCTTGGCTGGAATATTGTAAAGAAAATAAAGTATAAACCATTAGAGCTCTGGTACAAACGTATTGCAGAGCCCTTTGGCGTTTATGAGAGTAAAGTAAAACGATTAGCTAAAATAGTAGAAGCAACAAATGCTAAAGTAGTTATGTCTAGTAGTTGGAGACATGGCTGGTGGAAGTGTCCATATGAAGAACAATATGAAGACCAGAAACAACTTACTGATTTACTTAATAAATACAATATTGAAGTAATAGATATTACACCTACTTTAAAATCAGGTGCAAGAGGTCAGGAAATTTGTCAGTGGCTTAGTGAACATAAAGATATTGTTAATAGTTTTATAATACTGGATGATGAAGCTTCTGATATGAGTCCATTTACTACATCACCGAGATTTATTCAGACATCTGAAGTTCCTAAAGATGTAATGATTATGGGTAGACCTAATGAAAATACTGGACTTAAAAGAAAACATATTAAACCTGCAATTAGACAATTACAATTAAAAACAATAATTTTTTATTAATTGTGAAAAAACTATTTACAAATGTAAAGTTTTATGTTATAATTATAATAGAATAAATTTAAGAGGTGTATGATAACATGAAAATTGCATTAGCGATTTCAATAATTATAAATATTGTTTTACTTATTTTTTGGAAAAAAGAACATTATGAAAATTTTTGTAATAAAGAAAGATTAAGAAGATGGAGGATGAAAACATTATGAGTAAATATTCAATGGCTGATTATGAAAAACATGAAGAGATGTCAGTTGATGAAATAATTGCTAACTTAAAGTATCTTGATAGAGGATATATTGGAAGTTATAATTTCTCTGGTACAGAACTGGATTTAGAAAGATATAAGATGCATTCAACTATACGTAATGCTATTAACTTACTTGAAGATATGACTTTTGAGGAGTAATATTATGAAAGATAAAGTATTAAATGATTTTGTAAATCTTGTTGAAGATATTGATTTGAAATATACTAAGATATTTTTTGTTCATCCTTTAGATTTAATTAGCATGAATATGAGTGAAATGCCAGATAATACTATTTATATATCAGATAGTAATGTGGAACAAGGTAATGTGTATTTAGTTCAGGATGAAGAACTAAGAAAACAGTTATATATTTTTGCTAAACAATTTCCGGATAGAGTATCTAGAGGAGGAAAGAATAATGAACAGAATAAAAATTAGAGAAGATTTACATAATCAATATATTAATCATATATCTAGCATGACGTTTAAACAATTAGAAGAAAATTATAATCATTTAGTGGAATTGTTAAACGCTGTTAGTAAAAATGAAGATTCATACGTTATCTGCTCAGTTAATAAAGAAACCGGAAAATATTCTACTTATTGTGTAAATAATAAAATTTACGATTTAAGAGAAGTAATTAAAGAATGTGCATATTTAAATCGTGATAATAATAATCCTGATATAGAATTTACTTATGAAAGTGTCGTAAATGCAGGTGTTACTGAGTTAGTTAAATTTGCATATAACATATTAAAGGAATGATGATTATGAATATAATAAATAATCAATTACACAGTCCATGTGAAAAGTGTCATATTAGAGGACATTCATTTTCACCTAAAGATAAGCATTGTCAAAAGTGTGAATATTATGTTGCTATAGAAGTACTTAAACATGTTTTAAAAACTAATGATTTTTGTTTGTGTTGTTTAAATAAAAAATCAATAGGTGGAGGATATTTCGATTGTAAAGTAAATGAAGATTACGGTGGGTTGAATTGTCCTAAATTTATAATTGATTGGGAAAAAGTATTTAAAGAATATAATTTTGAAATAAAGGAGTAACTCATGGATTATAGAAAAAGACAATATTATTTAATTGATATATTAGATGATAACTTAAATAATAAATTCTATATGATGAAACGAATAGCACCATCTGTAAAGTTATCATCACCGTATAAACATTTTAAAAACGGATTAGATTTTGATTATGGTAATATACAAAATAAATGGTGGCATGGAACCACAATCCATTCATTAAATACTACTCATTTATTATCGGTTAGAAATGAAGAACATTATTTATTTAGAAAGTTTTTAGAATTAGCAACTAAAGCTAACGCAATATATTTTACACGTGTTGATAAACGTATGTTAGGACAATAAATAAAATTTTTTCAAAAAATATATTATACTTATTATAAGTAGAGGTGATAATTATGAGTTCAAAACTTAGATACATGTTTGTTCCAAGTAAATACGAAGATGAAGTAATTCAGAATGCAATTGCTACATTTGAAAAGGCTACGACGAGAATAGAACAGATAAGAGCTAAGTATAGTAGAGATGCGAGAATAGTTCATTGTAAACAACATTACTATGTATTATCACCTGATGTATTCGATTCATTATATGATAAAATGCATACGTTTAAATTAGGAGATTAATTATGGGAGATAAAGTAAGATTCTTAGATAAATCAAAGAGATGTAATAAAAGATGTAGTAGTTGTCAGTTTTGGGAAGAAGGAACTGTTACAGCGTTTGGAAAAACAGAAGTTACTCATCATTGGTGTAATAATTGTAATTCTGATGAATATCACAAAACAAAAAATTATTGGAGCTGTTGTGAGTATTTTACATGGGCTAATAATATTATCGATAAGAATGATTTAGAATGTCCTCATTGTATTGTACATCCAGATGATAGCGACGCTCTTTGTTATTATTATTCCAGAGTAAATAGAAAAGATAATTTAGCATGGGCTCATTTTCCAAGATGTATTCCTGAAAATTGTCCTATTAAACATTCCGAATTATTACAAGGTGAAGCTCCTATTAAATTAAAAGACGAGGTTTAATTATGAAAAAAGATAATGCGAATAAATATTTAGCTAAAGGACAAATGGTTTTTGTTCAAACAAAAGATGGTTTAAAAGAATGTAAATTTGATAGAGATTTTTATATGAACGAGTATAAAGATACATTGGGTTCTCGTGTTACAGATTATGTAGATTTTATATATAATTCTAAATTTACATTTGATATTTACAAGATTATTCCTGGTAAAGAATTTTTAGAATATGTTCAGTCTGGATATTTCATCAACGGTGATGGTACAATTAGTGGGATATTTGCAGACGGATTTAAATGCAATCTTGGTTTGTTCACAGACAATCTTATTTCTGGTGAAGGATGTTTTGTAGATGAAGAAATGTGGTTAGACTTATGTGATAGATATAATATTGAAGTAAATTGGGCTAACAAGTGAGGTGAGATTAAATGGTACTTATTAATGAAAGATATGCTGTTTCTGTAAGTATTGCTAAAGTCTATGAAAATTGTATTAAAGATATAGATGTAATGGATATCATAAGACATAAAAATAATATAGATTTGGTACGAACTTGGTTACCAAATATATCAACAATAGATGTTAGTAAAGACGAAACAATCGTTAGACTTAAAGATGAAAAGGAAGAAATTAATCTCGGCTTTACAGGATATGAATGGGTATTTAGCGATTATGTCGATACGTTCTATAAGGAGAAACGGAATGAGTAAACAATATGAGCTTAGTCCAATGTGTATGAAATGCAATAATTATATTTGTAAAATTTATAATGGTACCTGTAGAAAATATAGAATCATTCGATTTTTAAAGAATTTATTTAAATAACGGAGATTATGTTATGAAAATACAAGAATGCAAGAAAATAGAAATTGCAGAAGCTGAATTAAGAAGTATAGTTGCAAAGTATTTACAAAATGAAATGAATTTTAATGTAAGTGCAAATGATGTTACATTCAGAGTAGATAAACGTTCTGAACGTGAACAATTAATTTTTTGTGATATAGATTATACTAAAAATTCATATATAACTTAAAGGAGAAATGAAATGAAAGCTATTATACTCGCTGCTGGATATGCAACAAGATTATATCCACTAACAATTAATACACCTAAAGCTTTATTAACTGTGGGTAAAGAAACAATCTTAGATTTTATAGTAAAAGAAATTAATACTATTCCAGATGTAGATGAAATCTTAATAGTTACAAATGATAGATTTTATAATCAATTTTGTAAATGGAATGAGTGTATTAGAGATATTCCTATTAAGATTATTAATGATAATACTACTGATGATACAAACAAGCTTGGAGCTATTGGAGACATTCAATATGTTATCGATAAAGAAAACATTGAAGATGATGTTTTAATAATGGCTAGTGATAATATCTTTACTTTTAAATTAATTGATTTCTTCAATGAATTTAAAAATAAGAATAAAGATATAATTTTAGTTTCTGAAATACAAAATAAAGAAGATTTAAAAAGAATGGCAAATGTAGTTATGGATGAAACTAATAAGGTTGTAAATTTGGTTGAAAAACCTGCAGAACCTATATCTAATATTGCAGCGTACGCAGCTTATATTTATACTAAAGAAACTGTTCCTATGATTAAGGAATATTTAGAACAAGGTAATAATCCAGATGCTCCTGGATTCTTTCCAGCTTGGTTGTATAAACAAAAGGAATTGTATGGATATAAGTTTAATGGAGAATTTTATGATATAGGTACACCTAAAGCTTATGCTGAAATACAAGAACTTTTTAAGTAAAGGAGATTTAATTTAAATGTACACTAAGTTAAGTAAATATCTTTCTTATTTACTTAGACATAATCCAGGTGATTTAGATTTATCTATGGATAGTAATGGCTGGGTAAGTTGTAAAGAACTAATTGACAAAATACATAAACAAGGACGATACATTATTAATATGGATGTTCTTAAATTAATTGTTAGAGACGATGATAAACAAAGATATGCATTCTCTAAAAATGGAGATTACATTAGAGCTAATCAAGGGCATAGCATTAGTGTTGATATGGAATATACTCCAATCAAACCTCCAGCTTATTTATATCATGGTACTGATGCTAGATTCATGAGAAGTATAATGGAGTCTAATGGTTTATCACCGATGTCTAGACAGTATGTACATTTATCAGATAATGTAAATACTGCATTAGCTGTAGCAATGAGACATGGAAATACTCCAATTATTTTTCATATTGATACTGAAAGAATGTATAAAGACGGTATTAAGTTTTATAAATCAGAAAATAATGTATGGTTAGTAAAACACGTTCCATCACAATATTTATGTCAAGCTCAGTATTATGATGATGGAGAACTAAAAAATATATCGGAGAGAAATAAATGAAAGTTAAAAAAGTTCCAGTAGATATTTATGTAGAATATGCATATTGTGATTGTGGAGAAGAGATGATAAGAGATGACCTCGTATTAATGTCTAATCCTCCACAATATAAATATAGATGTCCTAAATGTGGAAAACTTGAAATCAATAATGTTCAATATCCAATACTAAGAGTTGATGATAAACGTAATGATAAACGATATTACTTATAAAGGAGAATTAAACATATGTATGTAGTAAATCTATTTGCTCAACCCGGAGCTGGTAAAAGTACAGGAGCTGCTTATATTTTCGCTAAACTTAAAATGGCTGGAGTAAATGCAGAACTTATTACTGAATTTGCTAAAGATAAAGTATGGGAAGGGAATAAAGAAGTATTTAAAAATCAAGCATACTTATTTGGTAAACAGTATTATAGAATGAGTAGATGTAGAGATAAAGTTGATGTATTAGTTACAGATAGTCCTTTACTTCTTTCTATTCTTTATAATAGCGATGAGACTCTTGGTGAACCATTTAATGAAGTAGTAGCAAATGTATTTAAATCATTTAACAATATAAATTGTTTTCTTCATAGAGTTAAACCGTATAATCCTAAAGGTAGACATCAAAGTGAAGAAGAAGCAAATGCTTTGATTCCTATTTTACGTAATATTCTTACTAAATATAATGTTTCATATGATGAATATGACGGTGACGAATATAATTATGATAGAATAGTAGATAAAGTTTTAAGACATTTAAAAGAATTTAACATGGAATCTTTAGAGGAGGCTTGTAAATAATGAATAGAATGTTTGGATTGATGCCAAGTAGTGAAATTGAAAAGGAAAAAAGTTTTAAAGACCCTCACGGTTTGACTATTACTATTCAAGCTGGACCTAATGGTTGGACTATTATATATGCAGACTATTCTTCAAGATGGGATGATGTTGAGAGTACTACAGAAGAGAATTTTGATAAAGCATTTAGAACAGCTGAATGTGAATTAGGTACTCTTACTGAAATCAAATATGAAACATGTGGTGAAGCATAATGATTGTTGCTAAAACTAATTTAAAGAAAATCCCAGAAGCATGTAACAAATGTAAGTTTTCTCAATTTAATAGATACTTTAACATCAGACGATGTATGCTATTAAATGATAAACGATGTAAAAAAGCAATAGCTGGTTCTGGTAATTGGGTTTATATTCGATTACCAGAATGCCCCTTAATTAACCTTAATAATATTTCATAATTAGTTTCATTATATTAATTAAGAAAACATTTTAGAGGTGATTTTGAAATGGCTGGAATTGGTGAGGGATTAAATCCAACTGAAGTAGTAGAATTAATAAATTATATTCAGAAAAATAATAGTTGGCAAGCTATGGCCGATGTTGCAAAAAGAAAAAGACGTGTCATTAAATATTATGACATGTCTTTTGATACTCGTTCAGGAGAAATGTGGCATATAAGCTTTAGAGTATCTGGTGGAGACCCGGTTGTATTTAGAGATAGTCCAACATTTAAAGAAGATATTTATAAATATTTGGATGAAGAGGTGTAGTACAAATGCATGTTAATGTACCTACTGATTTTGAAAGTGATAACTATGGATATATTTTCCATTTATTAAGAATAGCTAAAAACTGGAAATTAAAAGATATTGAAAATCAATTTGACGTATGTAAGTCATATATAACTATTGTTGAAAAATCTAGTACAGTAACTGATAAAACATTAGAAAAATTTTGCTTCATTTATGATATTAGTAGAAGTCAATTAGAAAGAATACATAATACTTCTAAAGTAAAACATAAATGGGATTATCAGAAAACAATGAAAGATATTGTAGATTATTATTTGGACAAAAAATATTTTGAGGAGAATTATTAAAATGGCTGTAAAAAGTAAATTACAAATTAAAGAACAAATGAAGTTTATAGATACAATGTATGATAAACTTAAAAAGGATATTACTGATGGAATGTCTCATTTTGAAAGTAATGACATTTATTATGGAATCCCTGGACATAATAGAATGCAAAATGATATTATTAGAATTAGACGTGAATTAATGGAACTTAGTAATCTATTAGACCCATATAAGGAGTAAAGATTATGAATCCTAAATGCGTATTTAATAAACCTAATCTTTCAGAATTAAGAGATGATACTTTATTGTTCATTGATAGACGTAACGAATGTCATGAAGTATTAAGTAAAGAAGACTTTATATCTAATTTAGTTAATGAAAATTATTTAGACGGAATCAATAGTGTTCATATTGCTGAAAGTGAAGTAATGCATTATAATTTTAAAGATTATATAGAAACTATTGGTGAAGATGCATATGATGATTGGGACAATCAAGTATGGGATAGTATTAAAGATACTGAAGAATATAAGAAGTTTAACGAATTAATGTTAAGTGTAATTAATTCTCATAAAGTGTATTATCCCGGACAAGTAATTCACATTGATTATAAAAGGGAGTGAAAAAATGTATATCAAAACAGTATGTAATATTGGAGATATAGTTTATATATATGACCCAGAAGATGATTCTGAAAGAGAAAAAGTAATTGATAATATAATTATAACTCGTAATGGAGATAATCCGGTAACTAATAAAGATATTATTTTAAGAGCAGATGCTTATGATGATGTTATTTGTACTTATGATAAACTAATTAATTCGTTACCAGATGAAGGTGGCATGTATTATTTTAGATGTAAAAAATCTAGAACATTATATAAAGAAGCTATAAAGGAGAGAAAGATTAATGGCTAAGCAAATTTTATTTGGTGAAGAAGCTAGAAAAGCTTTGGAACGAGGAGTTAATCAATTAGCAGATACTGTTAAGATTACATTGGGACCTAAAGGTAGAAACGTAGTATTGGAAAGAGAATACGGAGCTCCTTTAATTACTAATGATGGGGTTACTATTGCTAAAGAGGTTATCCTTGAAGACCCATTTGAAAACATGGGTGCTCAGCTCGTAAAGGAAGTTGCAACAAAAACAAATGATGTTGCCGGTGACGGTACAACTACCGCTACTGTTCTTGCACAAGCAATGATTAGAGAAGGTATGAAAAATATTACAGCTGGTGCTAATCCTATTGGAATTAAAAGAGGAATGCAAAAAGCAACAAATGCTATTGTTAGCTATATTATGAACGAATCTGTTCCAGTAAATAAAGAAGCAAACGATATTGCAAGAGTAGCTACTATTTCTTCAGGTGATGAAGAGATTGGAAACTTAATCGCTGATGCTATGGAAAAAGTAACAGCTGATGGAGTAATTACTTTAGAAGAATCTAAAACTGCAGATACTTATGTAGATGTTGTTGAAGGTATGCAATTCGATAGAGGTTATTTATCTCCATATATGGTTACTGATACAGAAAAGATGGAAGCTGTTCTTGATGATGCTTATATTCTTATTACTGATAAGAAGATTTCTACTGTTCAGGATATTATCCCTATTTTAGAAAAAGTAGTTCAGCAGGGTAAAAAACTTCTCATTATTGCAGATGATATTGAAGGGGATGCTTTATCTACACTTATAGTTAATAAGATGAGAGGTACATTTACAGCAATTGCTGTTAAAGCTCCTGAATTTGGAGATAGAAGAAAAGATGTATTAAACGATATTGCTATTCTTACTGACGCTACTCTAATATCTGATGATTTAGATATTGATATTAAACAGATTGATTTAGTTCATCTTGGATATGCAAAACAAATAGTAGTAAAGAAAGATAGTACAGTAATTGTTGGCGGTTCTGGAGAAAAGGAATTAATTGATGAGAGAGTAGCTCAAATCAAAGGACAGTTAGAAAATACTACAAATGAATTTGAAAGAAATAAACTTCAACAGAGAATTGCGAAACTTGCAGGTGGAGTTGCAGTAATCAACGTTGGTGCTACCACAGAAGCTGAAATGAAAGAAAAGAAACTTCGTATAGAAGATGCATTGGCTGCTACAAAGGCTGCTATTGAAGAAGGCATTACAGCTGGTGGTGGAGCAACATTTATTCATGTTAAAAATTTAGTAGAAGCAGAATATGAATCATATGATGATATCTATAATACAGATGAGAAAATTGGCTATCAAATTGTTCTTAAAGCTCTTGAAGAACCAATGAAACAAATTGCAGCAAATGCTGGAGTGGAAGGTATAGTAATTGTAAATGAAGTTAAAAACATGGAATACGGTTGGGGATATGATTTTGCTAATAATACTTATGTAAGAATGATTGATGCTGGTATTGTGGACCCGACTAAAGTAACAAGAACTACTTTACAGAATGCAGTGTCTGTAGTAAAAACACTTCTTACAACTGAAAGTATAATTGCTAATAAACCGGAAAATAATAAAGAAGTTCCTGTTGCTCCAATATATTAATATAATTTAATGAAAAAATAATGTAAAAGTCTCTATTAAAAATTAATTAATAGAGACTTTTAATTTGTACAAATCTAACAATTATAAAATTTTTTTAATAAATTATGAAAAAACTATTTACAATTGTAAATTTTTATGATATAATTGTAATAGAATAATTATTGGAGGTTTTAATATGAAACAATATGTAATTATAAAAAGAGCTAGAGGTAGTATATTGAAAGATGAAATTGATACGACAATTTACACAGATGAAAATTTAAATGAAGCTTTAGAGTTATGTAAAGTAAATAATACGTTTGTAGAATTAAGACAATATAAATGGGAAGTAGTAGAACTTACGTCTTTAATACAATTTAAAGCAGAATGCGACATGTCTGAGGATGAATTAAAAGAATATACAGCAACCATTAGTAAAATGGATGATGATTTAAATGAGATTATCGATTATGACGAATGGGCTGGTAGAGAGTATGGTGAAACGAAAGTAGACTATTGGTATAGTGCTAAAAATTTATATAACGCTGGCTATAGAAAAATAACTAAGATTGAAGAATAACGTTTTATTAAATATGAACAATAAATAAGGAGAGTAAACTATTATGACATTAACTCAGGAATGTAGAGAAAGACTTAATGAATTGGCTAAAGATTTTAACAATAGAGAAACTAGAATTCTTCTAATGAAGGAATTTGGTGATTCTAAACAGGCCTTTAGTGGAATTAATGAAGATGGAGAAGCTATTCTAATTTCTATCGCTAAAGATAGTATAGTTGTAAAGACCAATCAGTCTAATGGTTGGGTAAGAGTAAACTATTATGATGAAAATGGAAATCCTGAAGGAGAAACCTTTGAAGGGAGACATAGATGATATGACTTTACTTAAAGATGTAAATATCGGTGAAGAGTTTGAACATCATAATAAGAAGTATGTTCGAGTAGAATTACCAGATAATCTTCTTAAAAATAATGAGATAGCCGCTTTAGAAAAGAAAACACATAAAGTAGTTATATTTCAGAGATGTCATAGAAGATTTATTTAAATAAAATATAAATATATAGGAAGTGATTAAATGGACTTATTCGAGAACTTACAATTATATAATGAAACATCAGATAAAGAGCATAAAGAATTAATCGACACTATGCTTGATTTTGAAGATGCAAGTCCGGACGCTAGTGTAGGTATATTTTGGTATGATTTTATAAATAAAAAATTATTTGGAGTAAACAAAATAGATGTTGATTTACTTCCGTTTAATAATAACGGGATGAAAACATATCCTAAACTTCATAAATCTATATGGCGTTCTGAACTTTACAAATCAAAGAATGAAGATATGATGAAGTATGAAAAGAATTATACTTTAGTTCCAAGAGGGCGAATATTTCAAATGGAAGATGGTTCGTTTGAAGTCATGATAGGTAAATGGATAAATGAATATCCTGAATGTAAAGAAATGATTATAACTGAATTTGATTTACCTAAAGATAAAACTTCTTTTAAATACGATGGACATTGGGATATTGGAAGAGGTTGGTCTGAAGAGTTATTTAAGTAAGGTGGTATAAACTATGAACTTGTTTGAAAATTTACAAAGATTCAATGAAAATCACAATATGGAATCTATTAAATCATATTGGGCTTATAAAGAAATAGTTGAACATGATTATCAAGTAGAAATAACAGATAACTCATTAACTATTAGATTCCCTAAACCCGATAACGACATATATGCTCATTATACTTTTAGATATGATGAAGATTTTGAAGATTGGTTGGTATATTTCCACGGAGATAAACCTGAAAGAAAAGGTGAACTTATTATAGATGAATTAGAATCTATTTCATCTTATGAAAGTGTAGTTAAAGGTTGTCTTTATAATTTCTGGAATACACATTAAGGAGGATTGTAATATGGGAACAGGAGAAGCACCTATTTTATAAAAGGAGTTGAATTATAAATGAATTTATTTGAAAATTTACAAACACTTAAAGAATCATCAGAACAATTATTTGGTGTAGATATTAGAAACATGAGAACAGGTATTCATGCATTAGCTATATTTGATGATGAAGAAGATGCTATTGCATGTGAAAAATCAATGTCTGAAACAGAATCTGGAGAATGTTTAACATATATTCCTCAGGTAAATTTCCTTGAAGAAATTGATTATCGTGATTTCGAAGATACAGATAAAGGTAGATTTTACGACGATATTAAAATCGTAAATATGAATTCTGTAGATGTATATGATATTTAAAGAGGTGAAGTAAAATGAACTTATTTGAAAACTTACAATTAATGAATGAAGTTAATAATAAATCTAAAAATGGACAAGAATTATTTGCATTAAGAAGAGAAGCTCAGGTAACTTTATCTCATTATACTGTAAACCAAATAGATTATATTAAAAGAGGTTATGAAAAATTTGTAAAAGAAGTTGGAGATGCATACGTAGATGAAAGAGAATCTAATGCTTCTCAAATCAAAAACGAATTAGCGGCTGATTGTGTAGAAAATGAAATAGTAACCTCTGAAGAATTTGAAGATATTTGGAACGCATTTGAAAAATTAAGTAAATTTAATTCTCATGCTCATGCATAAAGCGAATAAAATGAATTTAAAACTCCTACTAAATTATTGGTAGGAGTTTTTATTTTGTTTAATTTTAATAAATTATGAAAAAATTTCAAAAAACTATTTACAATTGTAAAAATATATGTTATAATTATAATTAGTTTTAAAGTAGAGGTGATAAATGTGTTTGAATTAAGTAGTAATTATAAACTTACAGGAGACCAACCTAAAGTAATTAATGAAATATCTCAATCAATATTACAAGGTAACAAACAGAATACTCTTTTAGGCGTAACTGGTTCTGGTAAAACTTTCTGTATGGCTAATATAATTAAGAATATAAACAAACCTACATTAATCATCTCTCATAATAAAACATTGGCTGCTCAATTATATTCAGAGTTTAAAGATTTATTTCCTAATAATGCTGTAGAATATTTTGTTAGTCATTTTAAACACTTTCAACCTGAATGTTATATGCCAGTAAATGACAAATATATTGCTAAAGAAACTGTTATTAATGAAGATATTGAGAGAATGAGACAACATTGTGTACAATCATTAATGACAAGAAAAGATGTAATTGTTGTAGCAAGTGTTAGTGCATTATTTGGTTTAGGTAATCCTAAAACATTTTATAAAACACGATTTGTTATCAAGAAAAATCAAATAATTGATAGAGAAGATATTTTAAAATCTTTAGTTCAAAAACAATATGAGCGAACCAATGATATTTTAAAATCTGGTAAATTTAGAGTTGCTGGTGATGTAATTGATATCATGCTTAGTATTGATGAAGATATCTTTTATCGAATTGAAATGTTTGGAGATGAAATAGAACGAATAAGTAAAATAGATGTTAATACTCTTAAAACAATAGAAGATGTAAATGAATTGAACATTTTTAATATCTCTTCTTATATTGCTGAGGGAGCTAATATAGATAACATATGTAATCTCATTAAAGAAGAATTAGATGACGTTTATCAAGGTTTTATGAACTCTGGAGATGTGTTATATGCTCAAAGAATATCTGATAGAACTAATTATGATATTGAAATGATTAAAGAGATTGGATATTGTAAAAATATGGAAGTATATCAAAGATATCTTACAGATAGACCGGCTGGTTCAGCTCCATATTCATTATTGGATTTCTTTCCTAAAGACTACTTAATGTTTATAGATGAGAGTCATGCAACAATACCTCAAGTTAAATCTATTGGCGGGCAAAATGTTAGCATAAAAGATAATCTTATAAAATATGGTTTTAGACTCCCAAGTTGTGTAGATAACAGACCGTTAACTTTTGATGAATTTGAAAGTATGCAAGATAATGTAGTATATGTTAGTGCTACACCTGCTGAATACGAATTAAATAAATCTGTTATAGTATCGGAACAATTAATTAGACCTACTGGTATTTTAGACCCTACTATAGATGTAAGACCAATAAAAGGTCAAATTGATGATGTTTATTCTGAAATAAATAAAACTATTGAGCATGGTGGTAAAACGCTAATTACTGTGTTGACAAAACATATGGCTGAAACTTTAACAGATTATTTAAGAGACTTAGGAATTAAAGCTTGTTATTTACATTCTAATGTTGCAACCATAGATAGAGTTGACACTATAAATAAATTACAGCAAGATAAATACGATGTTCTTATAGGGTGTAATTTATTAAGAGAAGGGTTGTCAATTTCTAATTGTGAATTAGTAATTATTTTAGATGCTGATAAAGAGGGATTCTTAAGAAATAAAACTTCATTATTGCAAACTATTGGCAGAGCTGCAAGAAACATAAACGGTAGAGCAATACTGTATGCGGATGTCATTACGGGTAGTATGAGAGAAGCGATAGATACTACTAATAGACATAGAGAAATTCAAATGAAATATAATGAAGAACATAATATTATACCTAAGAATACTGAGATGAAGTTAATTAAAAATATTGTTGGAATGAAATCTATCAACAGTAAAATTAATGAAGATTTATCTTTAAGTGAAATAGAATCATTATTAAAGTCTCATAAAAAGAGTATGGAATATGCTGCGAAGAATTTAGATTTTGAAGAAGCTATTAGATACAGAGATTTGATTACAGATTTAGAAATTCAAAAGAAACAAAAATCTCTTTAATTATTTGTATAATTCTAACAATTATGAAAAAATTTCAATAAATTGTGAAAAAACTATTTACAATTGTAAAAATTTATGTTATAATTGTAATAGAATAATTTAAGGAGATGATTTTGTGGTACAAATTTTAGAATTAGAAAATGGAAATATTATCATGTTTAATGATGAAAACATTAAAGAAGAAGATGTAATTGAAACTTTTGAAATGGGAGACTATTCTTCACGTTTTATAATGATGACTAAAAAACAATATGAAAATATTTTTAAATCTAAAAATTCGATTATTAAGGAAATACCAATTATTGATAAGACACCGTCTAAAGAAACTAACATCGATTGTGTAAATGCTAAAAGATGCGAGTCTTGTGGTTCTAAATTATGTTCTGAAACATGTGCTTCATATACACAAAACGGAAGCCTTGTAAAAGATTTACGAGATTGGAAAATTAATTGTAATTATATTGTGCTTATTGATAATCAGAATAGACATAAGGTTCTTTATGAAGGTGAAGTTAATAGAGTTTTAGAAACCATATTTAGAGAAAATATGCATTTGTTATATTACTTTATAATTGAAGCTTCAAGAGTCGTAATACCTGAAGAAGATGTAGACAAATTTATTTGTTACATCGATGAAAGGAGATAAATAAATGGCTAAATATTATCATGGAACGTCTTAT